>QWCQ01000820.1_pt1 | contig 20350 bp, 29 predicted proteins | sample 1972701 | NCBI WGS metagenome assembly QWCQ01 (sample SAMN09866704, study PRJNA288562) | Human gut metagenome isolate pre4_stool, whole genome shotgun sequencing... | reverse complement strand
CAAAGAGAACGCTCTTTCTTTATACCACAGTTTGTTTACATTTATTATTCCAAATCTAAACCCATCACGGCGATTATCTTGAAAATGAATTTGGTTATAGTCAATTTTTATTCCAATATCATCAGTAGAATTTAAAGTTTGTAAAGTTCCTTTTATATTTACAGAAGACCCTTCTAAATCAATTTTACTAGCCTTAATTTTAACTTGTTCAGGTGACTGATTTATTTCGGAAATTATATCCCCACGTGATACCTTTAAAGATATACTTTTTTTCATATCTTCTATATCAACGTTATTAGACAAATCAATATCAGTATTTCTCAAATGTAGAGTTCCACCGTCCCAATATAGGTTATAATCATCTGGACTATTCCCTATTAATAAAGTACCATCTTCCAAGTTCCAGCGGACTTTTCCTCCAAGTATAGTTCCTGCTACTAACAAATCAGCAACAAATCCTTGACCTGTTCCAAAGGTTCTAAAGTCCCAATCGCCATTAGATTTTTTACTATCGGCAATTGCAAGAGTTCCTGCTCCAACATAAATTACCCTTTGAGGATTATCGTCTATTTCCCTATCAAAGCTGTAATATCCTGCTGGTAATCCATATTTATTACCTTTTTTAAGTTCATAGTTATAGCCATCACGATTAAAAGTGGCGTGGGTTATTCCCTCATTTACTTTGTCTACAAAAGAACTTTTAAGGTCGGTTTCAGTTTCTTTTATTCTTTCTTCCAAAGAATTTAAACTATCGCTTACAATCTTTTGTCTATCAGATGGACTTTGGACTAATTTATCCCCAAATTCAACTTCTAAAGTTTCATTTAACAAGTTTCTATGTGCCTTGTAAATTCTAGTTCTATAATAAAAATCTAAATCTTTTCTAATTATTCTTACAATATCTCCAACATTTGTTCTCGATCTTTTGGATATTTTAGTTTTAAATTGGACAAGTGGGCGTGAAACTTTTACTAAAAAATCATATCCAGCCTTTATCAATTCTTTAGGATCTTCAATATCTTCAAAAATCTGTACCCTTGTTCTTGCTTTTCCATCAGAAAATCCAAACTTTTCTGTCATCTCTTTAAGTTCAATATATTCTTGGTCTTTTGGCTTATCTATTGGATCGCCTTTGGATTTTTCCCAAACCACATCATCGATTTTTATTCTTCTTCCGTAACCATCAGTTGGCTTTCCTTCTTCATCTACCTTTTCTTCGCCTTTCCCTCTTGGAATAATTCTTGTATAAACCTCAGACACGTCAACTTCTTTTACAACTTCAAGGGCATTAGATCCATAGACAAATCTTTCTCCAGTATCTTCTCCCCTAAATTCTAATAAATCAACATATCTTCCAGTTATCTTGTTTCCATCAAAAGTTAAATAAAAATGTAAATCTAAATTCCGAGTTTTAATGATTTTTGATAAGGCGTCAAGCCTTGTTAAATCATAAAAATTAGTAGATAATAAATCACTATCATCTACCCTGCCAACTTTCCATCTTGATCCTGCAAGTGCAATACCTAATGCAGCACTAGCTTTCGCCTTGTCTGGTCTTTTATCTCGTATATATCCATAAGCTTTTAACTCATCAAAAATTATATGCACCGCTTGATAATTAACTGTGTAATCGTCAGATTCAGAAGATATTACCCTGTACATTTGTATTTTCTCATAATCTTCCATATCCTTATGGGCAACATACTCTATATCTTCCATCTTATCGTTAGAATCAATAAATACTGCAAATTCCAAGGTCATCAGCTTATTTAATTCTTCATGTTGGATTGAAGATTCAATTTCATCAGAAGCTAACTCATCTATTAAATTTTCGTTTTTATCAAATAAATATAACATCAATAGCTCCTTAATTTGTACTTAATCTCATAATCACAAGCACTAGATAAGAGGATTGTGTCTTTTGGATTTACAAAAAAGTCTTCAAAATCGCTCATCAAGTCCATAGCTGGCATTAAATTCCTGCCATTTAATAGGCACTTTTGCTCTTCTAATAAAATATTAATCCTATTATTGGATTTAAAAAGATAAGAAAAAATAGTTTTTCCATTTCCATTCATATTTTCAAAAGTAAATTTATTAGAATCGGAATTCAAAACAAATTTCATTTCTAAAATATCAATTTCTTCTTTAAAATCTGGCATTTCAATTTCTTTCCCATTTCCTTTTAAAACATAAGTTTCAATACTTGTTTTCATTGGATCTACACAAAGAATTTTAAAAGTAGAAATCACAGAATTTTTATCCTCTTTAAAATCTCCAATTTCACTTATTGTTCCTGTGTAATAAAAATTTGGGTCATCAGTCCAAGTCCATTTTGCTTCTTCTTGGTGCAAAATCGTTATGAATTTAGATAAAAGCTCTCTAAATAATTCGTTTGTTGGAGCTTCCAACAAAAACTCAACTTCTATCACTACACTTTGTATATCGGAGCTAAAAAACTTGTTATTTCCAGCCTTATTAGAATTACTTTTGGTAGATTTTGAACCTGCGTTTCTTCTTGCAGAAAACTTTAATGTTTCAATATCTCTACCAAATACAGACCTACCCGATACATTCAAAGTCCTATATCCATCAAGCTCAGTATCTAAATTAAATCCATTAATAATAGTTTGAATAGAGGCATAACTTTTAAGGTTAGCCTCGTTAGTGTCAATAAACTTATATACCAAAGTTTGCCTCCAATCTTAAATCTTTTCCTTGTTCTTGTGTAATATCTCTTGATATTGCTCTAAATTCTTTATTTCCAAGCCTTAAATTAATAACTAATGGCATTGCTTTGCTATTAGTATTAAAATCGCTAAAAGAAGAATTTAAGCCAGTATCAACACCTTTTATAGTGTCAGATAAACCATCAACTGCATTATTAACATATCTCTTAGATTTTTCTAAACCTACTGCAAGTCCTTCACCTGCATAAGAACCTAAATTCATCAAAACCCTTGATGGGGAATGAATCCTTAAAGCTGATCTAATTCTTGCAGAAACAGAAGCAGCGATTGATGAAGCAAGTGCCATAATTGAGCCTCTTGTGCTTGCAAGTCCACTATAAAAACCCATTCCAGCATTATATCCAGCACTTCTCATTCCACCTACAGAAGAGTTCATAATCGATATAAGCCTATTTCTCATACTACTTGCAAGGCTCGTTGTCCTATTACAAGCAGAAGAATACGCACTTGCCATAGAATTTCCAGCTTGTCTTGTTTTACTTACTACAGCAGACCACATAGAATTATTTAATGATTTTAATCTACTAGAATAAGATGTAAATTTACTTTGTAATTTACCAATATTGCTAGAAAATGCTGAATAATTTCTATTTAAAGCAGCTGTAGATTGAGAATTAAACCTATTCCACATATTAGAATTTGTTGCTATAAACCTGCTTGCAAATTGAGAAAATGAAGCATTAATACGATTATTCATATTTGAAATGCTAACAACAACCTTATTAGTTCCAGAAGTTACAGTTGCACTTATATTATTAAAGGCCGATGAAAATCTAGAGGATAAATTGCTTAATCCAGATGTTGAAACACTATTAATTCTAGAAATAGAAGATGTAAAAGATGAAACAATTCTTTGTAAATTGCTATCAACTCCCTTACCTAGTGCATTAAAAGCATTTGTAAAAGAATTAGATACATTCATCAAAATAGTATCTGTCTTTGCAGGCAAAGTTCCAAGCCTCATTTCAAAATTAGAATTTATTGTGTCAATTCCACTTGTAACCGCTGAATTTGCTTGTTGAGTTGATGATGTAATTCTATTTGCTAAATCTTCATATTGTCCAGCTGTAGCTTGATTAGTTGCACTTGCATCAGTTGGGAGTTTTGCACTTAAACCGTCAAATTGAGTATTCGCACCTTCTACTCCTCGGCTGATAGAATCAATCATGTTGTTTGCCATTTCATCAGTTTGCCCTGATACGTTGGTATTCATTTCAGACGCTTTTATTGTCAAGTTTCCTTTTGTTAGCTCGCCTTTTTCTTGGACTGTTCTAACTATTTCGTCCATACTCATACCAGTAGCATTAGACATTTCTTGCAACTTAGTTTGAGTTTCTTGGCTCATCATTGATATTTCTGATGTAAAGCCGATTTTCGCTTGATTTGCGTTTTGTTGGAATTTAGGTCCAAGACTACTCGTCATATCATCAAGCGTACTGCTTAAACCATTCATTTCTGTTTCTACATCAGTTTTTGTATTTGTCGCTTCTTCCTTTCCCGGACTAAAGATATTTTTGAAAAATCCTTTAACACCAGTTACAAGGCTACCAGCAATGTTTCCTAAAGCTCCCAAAATAGATTTTCCTAGAGCCATCACTATCTCGACACCAGACAAAACTATTTGTGGTATAGCTTGCACAATCCCTTTTATTAACTCAAAAATAATTTTTATACCAGAACCTAATAATTGAGGTGCTGATTGTCCTATACCATCAATAAAACCTGCTATTATTCTTCCAGCAGTTGCAATTATCATAGGTATATTTTGTACAATCCCTACTATCAATTGACCTATTAAAGTTACACCAGCAACTATTAATCTAGGTAAATTTTGCATAACTCCTTGTAAAAATGAGCCAACGACCAATAAAGCAGATTGAATAAGCTTACCCGCATTATTACCTACACTTTGTACTAAAGCTATAACTATATTAGTTCCAGCAGTCAAAATAGCTGGCAAATTTGCAGCCAATGCTTGGGCAAAATGATTAATAAGCGTTGCCCCTTGATTTACAAGATCAGGAATTTTATTAGCAATTCCATTTCCTAAATTAGTTATTATTTCAGGACCTTTTGTTTTTGCAACTTCCAATAAACTATCAATTTGTGTACCAAATTTAGAATATAGAAGTCCAAGTCCAGCTAGGGCTATACCAATTACAGCAGCAGGGAATAATGCTTGCATACCTATATTTGCTAGAGATACAGCTTTCCCTACCATTGGAGCAAGTTTAGCTAATTTATTGCCTGAAAGAATCATAGAAAGCTCTATTTTCTTTGCAAATTTATTTAAAACGCCATCTGAAAAACTATTTAAAGCATTACCTGCAACGTTAGAAAATGTTTTAAATCCATTCCCAACTTGACTTAAAACCCCAATAACAGGAGATAAAGTTTTTGTTATCTTTCCACCAATTAATAAAACTGGTCCAATTGCTGCCAAAAGTCCGCCGATTTTTAAAATCATTTCTCCTATAGCTTTTTTTGATGATTCAGACAAATCAAACCATTTTTTAGCAAATTCATTAACCTTATCAACCATATCTTTAAGAGCTGGTGCAACAATAGAAAAAATATCTTTAGCTATATTTCCAAAAGTATTTTTTAAGGTCATTAATTTAGCGTGTAAAGTTTTCCAAGCTTCCGCCGCTTCTTTTGCCAAATCATTTCCATTATTATAGGCATCATTTGACTGTTTTATAGCCTCTGATAATAATTCGTGATTTTGAGCTAGAGATTTAACAGCATTAGATTCCCTTACACCTTTAATCCCTAACATATCCAAAATTTGGTTCATATTTCCACCAGATTTTGAAGCACTATCAAGACCTTTCATCAAATCTTGTAAGGCTTCTGTTGGTTTTGATTTCCATTTGGCGGCAAAATCTTCTGCACTCATTCCTGCAACCTTTGCAAAGTTTTGTAATTTTGCTCCACCACTAGCAACAGCCTTATCAACTTTCGTCATTACTGTAGACATGGCAGTTCCTCCTGCTTCTGCTTCAATTCCAACAGAAGACATAGCAGTAGCAAGACCCAAAACATTTGGAGTTGTAATTCCTACAAGCCTTGATGAAGCTGCAAGCCTAGAAGACATATCCATTATTTCAGCTTCACTTGTAGCGAAGTTATTACCAAGCCTAACAACAGAGTTGCCAACTTGCCTTATGTTTTTGCCAACATCAATTCCCATTACATTGGCAAATCTTGCCATTTGTTTTGCACCTTCTTCGCCTGCAAGGTTGGTTGCTGAACCCATTTCTGCCATAACTTTTGTAAATTCTAATAAGTCTTTTTTTCCGTGGATTCCCAATTGCCCAGCAGTTTCTGATAAGCCTAAAAGGTCATTGGTAGATACAGGAATTACAGAAGACATTTTTGCAATATCATTACCAAAATCCTTTAAATCATTACCAGCTAATCCAGTTGTTTTTCCAACTCCTACAAGTCCAGTTTCAAAATCTGAAAATTGCTTACCTGCATAAGTAAAAGCAGCTCCCAGTGGCAAGGTTAGTTTTGTAGTCAAACTTTTACCGATACTTTCTGTAGCACTCCCAATCTTAGAAGCAACTCCACTAACTTTCCCAGCTTGCGTTTGTAGTTTCTCAACTGATTTTGTAGCTTGATTAAATTTAGAGGTAAATCCAGAATCAACTGCCGAAAGAATGGCTTCAACTCTATAACTCATATTATTTACCACCTTTCTTTTCGTAATTTCTTACATTAATAGCGATATTTCTTAATCTATCAAAGGTATTATCATCTTCCGTTTCTTCTCCAAGAACCTTTTTCTCAGCCTTTTCATAATCAAAAACATCTTTAATATCTTTAACAACGTAGTAAGCCTTTTTCCCCTTAGTTTCAGTTTCTTCTAGCTTTCTTTTTAAAAGTTCATTCTCAATAAAATCTCTCTTTTTATCGATTTCTTTTAATCTAAAAGCTATAAACATAAAGTTAAAATTAACCAAGGTCATTTTTTCTAGATCTTTAATATCGTTGGAAAAATACCTTAAACCATTAATAATTAAGTCCTTATAAAATATCGGCTCTATTTGTTTTTCTTTTCCTCTATCTTTTCCGCTTTCTTCATGCTCTCCCATACTTGCAAGGCTTTCTTCTTGGTCGCTGATTGAGTTTTCAATTGCTCTAAAAAATCATCACACAACGCTCCTAAATCTTCGTGATTATCTAAATATTCTTCAATATCCTTATCGCTTGGTTTTTTATCTAAAGTTGCAGTTGCTGCCTTTATAAGCTCTGGCAAGATTAAAACATCGCCCGTATATAAAGCAGTTGTAGCATTTTCAATTCCTAATCTGATATCAATACTATTTGCGTTTTTTGATCTACCTTTAGAAATTTCTCTACAAAATTTAAGTCCAAAGTTTAATTCATAATCATTCCCATTTATTGTTAAATTCATATATTCTCCTTAAAATTTATAAAATAAAAAGGACACTTATGCGTGTCCCTCTGTTCCTGTTGTTTCTGCCTTTTCATCAAAAATAGTTACATCTCTAAAAGCATATAAAATTGCTTTTTCTTGGTCTTTGCTTATAGTTGCAAATCCATCTTGTGGTATTCCGTCTATTTTCATTGTTGTAGATATTTCAGCTAAATCTTCAACATTTGCTGGCATTTCCCAAGATTCCAATTTTCCTTGCATATATTTTGCAGGATATTTTCCTTCTTGTGCTTCTCCTGCCAAATCTATTTCCCAACATTCCAATACTTTTTGTTCAATCACTGATTTTTTTAACATTTCATTTACTTCATCGTGGCTTGCAATAGCGTTAATTTCTAAAGATACTTCAATTCCACCATTTGATGTAATAGCACCGTCTTTTGTTTGAGTAGTATCAACGTTGTTTTCGTATGATAAAGTATGTTCAGTTTGCAAAGCTAATTTTGTAGCTTTTTCTTTTGTAGCATTTTCTAAAAGTCTAAACATCAAAATTTTATCTTTTCCATAAATTGCTTTTATCATCTTTTTCACTCCTTAATAAAATTTATAAGTTAAATTCAAAACTCCATGCCAAAGGGTTTCATTTGTCGAATTATCGGCTAAAACTCTTGTAGAGCCATCAAGCAAAATCCAAACGTGAGGGTCTGTAAACTTGTGGCAGGCAAGACCAATCTTTTGGCACATTGTTTCGCATTCTTTTCTAGATTCTTTTTTTGTCCATATGTGTATAAAAATAGAGGCTTGACCCAAAGAAAAAGACTTAGTAGCTTTTGGTTTAAGGTCGACCTCTCCTAATACAACAAAAGGGTATGCCGTTCCCTCTTTTGGTAAAAAGGGGTAACAGTCATACCCTAATTCCTGTATTCTTTTAAAAATTAGATCATATATTTCTTGGTTCATCATTTATCCATTTTCTCCAAGTCTTCAATAAATCCTTTTTCTACACTGTCTAAAGCAGGTTTCACAAAAGGTTCAGCTTCCATAAATCTTGTTCCATATTCTGGATAAACTGCATATTCAGTATTTGGAGCTACAACAGCAGTCAATCCACTATCTTTTATTTCTAAACTTATTGATCTTTTGGTTTCTCCCGTTGAATATCCTTTAACAAATATTTTTTTAGGTGTAGCATTATCTTTCATTGCCTTTTGTAATTTCGCCCCGTGCTTTTTAACAGTTTTTCTCGCAAATTCCAGGTCTTTTATTTTGGATAAGTGCTTGGTCAATAAATCAGTACCTTTTACAGATATTTTCATATTTCCCCCACTATATATCCCGTCTTTTGCCTAAAATCTTCTTTAGCTAAGACCTTGTATTTTTTATTCTTTAAAATCACATAATCATAGTCAGGACTTTTCCCCTTAACTACCAAACTAATTGCACCAACATCAACTTTAGAGAATAACTCGTTTTGCTCTTTAAGGCTCACCGACCTATAAGAGCAATATTTTATATCCCTTGTTTCTGTAGCTTCCATGCCGCCAATTTGAGGGTTATATCTTTCCTCGCCATTTTTAATAAAAATAACTTTAGTATCAAATCTCATAAAAGTTTCACTCCCCATTTAGCTTGTAGACCACTAGAATTTTTTGCATAGTCAAGGCACTTATTTAGTAGTTTATCTTCATAATTTGGGTCATAGGATTCAGTTCCTGATGTTTTGGATTCAGAAGTCATTCCCTCAGAGCCTATTTTGTTAAATCTATAGATGGTAAGTTCCACAAGAATATAATTAAGCTCATCAGGTATTTCTTTAAGGACTAAAAAAGGACTCATTACATCAATCATTTTTGCTTTTTGCAAATCTTCGATCGACTGTATCAAGTCCTTATCAATATCCCCTATTAAATTTTCATAGGTCATGAGATTATCAATCATAATCCCTCCTCCTTAATTTTTATGCTCCGGCTCCAGCAGGTACATCTTCCTTAATAGCAATTTTAAATACTCCGTCAGTTCTTTCAGCAAATAACTTAATACCATACATTGTATAAGTTGAAACTGATATTCTGTCCAATCCAGCTTCCCTAGCCACACCAACAATTCCAGTTTGATCAGTGACAAAACCAAAACCAGCCTTGGCAATCTCGCCACCAGCAATATTAGCATAAGCTAGGTTTAAGTTTTCAGGTGCTGTGGTATAGATAGATCCTTTTGGCACTAAAGAAGTTATAATAGTAGTTGTGGTCCCCATAAATCCAGTTAGGTATTGAAGACCGAAAGCTTGTTGTACTATAATATTTCCATTAGCTAGATAATCAGCTACATCTAATGGATTGACAAAAACAATAGTTCCTGTACCCTCTCCAGCAAAGGCGATATTTACATTGCCCCATGCTTGTGCAAAGGCATCTTGCACGCTTTTAGCAGTTACAGATTTCTTAGTAGACTTTAATTGTTTAAATAAGTCATCTCTAATATTTTCTTGTATTTGTCTTATCATTAAGTCGTCTGAATCAGCAACTGCCGTTGCAAATCCAAATTTTTGGATATCTTCTGCTGTTACTAATTTTCTGTGCTTGTCATATTCCAATGTGTAAGTTTGGTCTGGTTCTCTTTTAGTTGTAGAAAGAGGGATAACATCTCCTGGTGCTACTTTTCCATCAGCAAGTGTTACAGATGATTTATAGGTTTTAATTGTATCCCCTATATTCATTTTTGTAGCTCTTTGTATTCCTAACATTTCTTGTAAAGATTCGATTTGATTTCCAAACACATTTACAAAATCTTGGTCTGCAACTTGTAAATAGTTAGTTGAGTTCATTGTATTTTCTAATACTGCCATAATTTCCTCCTAATTAAATAATTCTGGGTGATTAAGCATAGCCTCACGTCTTTTAACAGCATCTTTTATGCCTAAAATTTCACTTCTTTGACTTTGGCTTGACTTAACACCTGTTTTTTTCACTTCTGGACTTTTGCCCTTTAATCTTTCGTTAACTTCTTTTTCCACCAAGTCTTTGAGCATTCCAGCAAAATCTTTCACATTTTCCTTTGTAGTTTCCGCCTCATCAGTTATAAGATTATTGACTAAATCATCTGAAATGTTAAAGCCTTGTTCAATCAACATATTTTTTGCAACCTTTGCCATAGCTGATTGATTTTCTTTTTTTCTGTATTCTGCAATTTCTTCTTCGTATTTTTTAAGTTTATATTGCAACTTTTCATCTTCATTCATCTTTTCAAGCTTTCTGGCTTCTTCAAGCTCTTTTATTTTTTCATCTTGTTGCTTTTGCCACTTAGCTTTCTTTTCCTTGATGATTTCGTCTACTTGTTCATCAGAATACTTTTTCTCAGGCTCTTTATTTTCAGCCTTTTTCTCTTTTGTTTCTTCGATTTCTTCTGTAGTTTCTTCAACTTGGTTTTTATTTTCGTCTGCCATATTTACCTCCATAATTTAAAGTTGTAATGCTTAACTATCCTTAAAGTTTTACGTCATTAAAGCTTGGACAATAAAAAAAAGCGGGCATACTCCTGCCCGCTTAGTTTTAATATTTAATTCCTTTGTTCACATTAAAATATCTTTGCTTCTTATTAAGCTTCTTAAATTCTTCTTCTGTCAGTATCCTTTGCATTGCTATTTTATATTTCTTGTTGTATGGATACTTATTTCCATCTATTAATCTTCTAACATTTTCAGCATCTTTTTTGCATAAAAAATGGGCGTGTTGCTCGTAAGCACCGCCCTCTCTAATTAGTATCCATTTTCTTTTCGGTAGTTTTGGATAATATTTGATTGTTAGTTTCATAATCATTTTCAAAATTTTCTTTATACCACTTTTTGTTTCTTATACCTACAACAATAGCAGATATAACCCATGTTATAATTAACAATCCTGATATTATATAAGGAGCAAACACTGCCCACCAAGACCAAGATAGATAACCTAAAGCCTTTAATATTATTAATGTTATTTGTAATAAAGTTACCACTTATTCCTCCTTAGTTGATTTTTTAATAAGAATATAGTATATTGTAAATAACTAGAGATACTTTCCACCTTCCGCATTTGTGGGGGAGTGAGTTAGTATCTCTATTTTTTTCTATAATATTCTTTTATAATTCTATTATTTTGTACTAATTTTATGCTATTTATCCAATTTCTCCTATCAGATAAATATATTCTTTTAATTTGATTATCTATTTCTTTTATACTTAGTTCTGTTTTACTTATATCTAAAATAAAATTATTAGCTTGTTCTCTTTTTTTCTTAACTGCTCCATCTACGACATTGTTTCCTTTGCCTAAAATATCTTTTAAATCCCAACGTGTGTTATCTATTAAATAATCTGGCGTGCTTATATCCTGAGGATAAACAACTTTAGGCACCATATTAACAGTTGTATTCATTTTTATAGCTAATAAATCAGCAATTTCTTTCTCATGTTCTGAATAATCCAAAACAACATGATGATCATCTACATAATATTTCTCTCCGTTATGCTCCCAATAATCTAAATCTTTAACCTCTCCAAAAGCTGCAACAGTCGTACACCTACACCTTGGATGCCACAAAGGGATATTATCCCCCTCAACTGCTTCAGATATCTTCACAATGTCCCCATTATGAGGACTACAATGCCTACAAGCTGTAGGCTCGGTCATTATTTCTAAATACTCATAACCACCATCTTTATATGCTTCGATTTGAGTTTGTATCCACACCCTACCAGATTCTGTATAGGCTAATCTTTCAGTAGCATTTGTTATATTTTTAATATCCTTACTTACTAAATCCCTTAATTTTTTTGCAAATTCTCTCGGGTTTTTGCCTTGAATTACAACCGATTCAATATTTCTTTCAATTCTTCTAGATAATTCTCTCGTATCTCGCCAAACCCTATCGGAAAAGTGGGCATTATGATAATCTTGACTTACAATAAATCTCGCCCTTCTTTCAATTCCTGTTTGGTTTATATTTAATCCAAGGATACTTGATTGGCGTTTGTACTCATCAATAGATCCTTTTATCAAATGATCTTGTAATTCATTTTCAATTTTTGAACCAGTCCCGATAATATGAAGTCTTACCATTTGATTAAGCATTTCAAGTCGATTCAATCTCATTGTAATATTATAAAGCTTCATTTCTCTATTAGCTTTTTGACTAAAATCTTTATCTCTTACATAAGTTTTTGCAAGGTACTTATAATCTTCAACATCAGCCTTTTCAATCCTTTTTCTAGCCTCGTTTATAGATATTCCTTGACTATCAGAAAATCTTGTAATTTGCCCCTGTATCTCTTTATTTATATTTCTTAAAAGCTCGTTATAAATATAGGCTATTCGCTCTTTAACAAAGCTTTCATCTCTATTCTTGGATTTCAGAAGATTTTGGTATTCTCGCCTTTTCCAATACTCTTTGCTCGTCGACATCTTCCATACTCCAATCATCTCCGTGGTCGTGTTTTATATCTGTATCAAATTCATCTTCTTCTTTCATCTTCTCAATTTCTTCTTTTGCATTATCGACAATAGACAAATACGCCAATCCCGTTTCTTTACTTACTAGACCATTCAAACTATTAACCACCTGTGCTTCCTCTAGCACGTTTTTAGGGGCGTTTCTAGTAAATTGATAGGTGATTCCCTTGTAGGCTTCCTTATCTCCCCAATTTGGCAAATTACAAAGCAGTTTATACCTTGTATTTAAACCAGCAGTAAACTTACGCTCTTTAGATTTACAAAGATTATCCAAACCTTGTAATTTATAAGATAAAGCAATACCAGAAGATGTTCCAAAGTTCTCATCTGATAAGTTCGGCACCATAGAAAGTTGATAAATCTTTTCTTCAAGCCTATTCAATAAATTTTCTTGTGTTTGGTCTGCATCGGGTTTTGATAAAAATCCAACATCAGGAATAGTTCCATCAGCTTCATTAGAAGTTTTATACAAGTTCCAAATCCTATTTTCTTTTAAAAATCTGACTTGTTCTTCTGTAAGCTCTACACCAACAACCTTTAAATAAGCGTCAGCAAAATAATCAACATCATTCGCCTTTTCACTTATAACCTTATCAATCTGATTAATAAGCGTATAAACCGATTCAAAAGCTGCTTGGCACTCCTCATTTTCCCTATATTCAATAATCGGACAAAAACCAAAATAATGAGGATATTCCTCAGAAATATAAAGTCCGTCCTTGCCCTCTTCAAAATAATAAATCTTTTTATCATCAGAAAAAGTACCTTTTAATTTTTTATCTTGGTCTAAGTAATAATGGACACCATATCTGATTTTTTTCCTAATAGAATTATCCCTAATAACAAAAATTTCAAGAGGACTAACATGGAGAATATTTTCAATCGCTTCTTCGTCTAGGTACAACATTTCATAGCCTACACCAAAAATAGACATATCCTTTGCCAACTCGTATTGCTCATCATCAATATTATTGTAATCTGAAACATCAGTTAATTTATTGATATAATCTTCGCTTTCATGATTAATTTTAATAGGAATACCCAAAAAATATCCGTTAAGCGTATCAACAATATACTTAGCAAAGTTCATAACCACCTTATTATCAGGCTTGTTAAGTGGTTTCGGGTTGCTAAATAAAATACTATGCTTGCCTTGGTACATATTCAAAAGAGGCTCGTATCTTTCACTTACCAAGTTTTTATGAGCATTAATAAAACCCTCCAAACTTTCTAGGTTCAAAGGGTCATCTTTGTCTATTATAAATTCTTTAAAATCGCCAACAATTGCTTTTGTACTTATCAAATAAAACCTCCTTTAAATAGTTTAATAGTTCCACCCTTACCAAATTGATACTCCTCAGTTGCATACCTAAGAGCATCTAAAAGGTGGTTAAAATCATCAATCGGTTTATTAATATTCTTGCCAAACTTATCCTTATCCCATTGATAGTTAGATATTTCAGTAAGAAAGTTTACACATTTTGGGTGGATAATAATTTCAAATTCCTGTAAATAAGTAACTCCATTCATAATAGAATCCTTACCTTTTTTCGCTCCTTGAACTCTTGTCAGTCCCAAAGTCCTAAGTCTATCATTACTTTTTTGCTCAGCAGAATCAGCAATAATTTTTTCTTTCTCATATCCTAAACTTTTGATTTTTTTTGCTATCATCTCATTAGTCATAGCCTTTTGGTAAAATTCATCCCAAATATAAATCTTATGATTTTTAAAATCCACAAAAGCAACAACAAAAGCCGTAGGATCATGTACATAACCATAGTCAAGACCAAATACCGATTGAAATTGCCTAACATCATCTAAATCAAAGCTTTCTTCTCTCCAGTTTTCAAAAACTAATCCATCAACAATCCCCCAATTGCCAAGACCTGCAACTTGGTATCTTCTAGGATTGTTTTTTTTCATTCTTTCAAAAACTTTTCTATCCGATTCCTCAAGCCACTCATTACACTTGTAATTTGTAGTTATAGCTAGAATATCATCATCATTTTCTGCATCAAAAAAACGCCTCTTTATCCAGTGGCGTTCATTCCAAGGGTTAAAAGATAAAGTTATCTGCTTAAATAAATAATCAGGAACTTCACCCCTTATAGATTCATCAAGAGTATCAAAGGCAGCTTCATCCATTATCTCGTAAGCTTCTTCAATCCATAAAAAACACAAATAACCCTTATCAACAGTAACAGACGTGATTTTCAAAGGGTCGTCCATTCCCCTAAAAAGTATCTTTTGACCAGTAGGCAAATAAGTAAGCTCCAAAGGACTTGTAGTAGACTTCCAATACCTATCAACCTTAAGTCTATGAATCGCCCACTTAAGCTGGTTAAAACAAGAATCTTTCAAAGTTCTATAAGTCTTCCTAACAACAAGAGCATTTGATTCAGGATATTTCATAATCCTATAAATCATATTCATAGCAGTAGTAGTTGATTTCTTAGAAGCCCTTGACCCCTTAACAACCCTATACCTGCCCTTATAATTCCAAAAAGTCGCATAACCCTTACCAACAATATCTGGCAAATAAATTTGATTAGTCTTCAAGCTTATCATCTCCAGAAATAATTGTAGGCACTTCCAAAGTCATATCGACCTTATCAGTCCATAGCTGATATCTCTTGCCTAATAGCTCCCACGCTTTAATAGAGTCTTTATTTTGAGTAGGAATTTCAACCATTTGTGGAGTTTGTTCCATTCCTAAAAAATTACCATTATCATCATATCTTGGTTTTTGTATAACAACAACTTGATACTCTTTTTCCTCACGTCTAGCTTGTCTTGTAAGACCTTTTAGAATCTCTTTTTGGTCGGCAATAGCTTCTTCTTCAAGCTTTTTCATTCGTTCGTCTACATAAGCTTTTATGTTAGGTTTTGTAAGGTTTTCAGCTCCTGTTACTCTGGCTGTTTTCTCCAAGACTAACAAAAAGAAAACTCAAACTCAATTTAAAAAACGATAATAATATAATATTTTATAGAAAGGAGGTTTTGGCAGCTTAGTTCATAAATTTAGGTATAAAAAAAGACAGGTTTCCACCTGCCTAAAAATATCAACTTTACACTCCATAGCCGTTATTAAAACGACTTATATTTTAACACTTAATATTATATCATCTAAAGATAAGTTTTTCATTCACTTTTCGTTCACCATAAAAGATAATTAATATTTTTCAAGTATTTTACTAATAGCCTTTAAAGCATGATCAGACTTCTTCCAAACAGCAGTTTTGCTTAGATGTAATTTTTTCCCCATTTCCTCCATAGTCATATCATTGTTAATCCAGATATGATAAACAATAGACCTATAATCATCATCTTTCAAGTTTTTAAGGGCATACCTTATATCAGCATTTTCAAGCCTAATTTCTTTAATTTCCCTGTCAATTTCATTTATTTTATCAATAACTTTAATTATTTTTTCTTCTTGTGTAGACCCACCACCTTGGACTGCCTCAGAATCTGACATACAAGCCTTAATCCCATCAATACTTGCCCTTAGATTATTCCTTTTATCGATTTTCATATCGATATAATCGAGATCGTATTTGTATTTTTTTAATATTTTCTTTACTCTCTCCCTTTCAATTTCATTCTCTACTTCTAGCCTGCTTTTTCTTTTCCTATAAACCATCATTTCTCCTTATGTTTCCAGAAACTTAAATTCATCACCATACTTAAATAAAAACATCTTCTTTTTAAGCTTATAAACATCAGTTTTAAATCCCTTAACATCTTCAACAATCCAAACCTTTTTATTGTTATCAAAATATTTAAAATCAGCCTTATAAACAACTTTTCTGATAGTTTTTCCATTATGAATTAGTTTAGGAATAAGATCAAAACTAGGTTGTAACTCCAAACAAGAAATAGCCTTGCCCCTTTCAAGTAGTTTCAATTCCTTGTATCTCCTAGCCTCTTTCTTACTATCAAACTTAATGCCGTCAATTTCAGTTTTTACTGCTCCATACTTGCTATATCTTGGCACTTTTCACACTCCCTGCTTTAGTAAACTTCTCAACCTTAATCTTACTCAAACCTATCTCATTAAGTAAATCAGGGAAAGTTACAAAATCAAGATTAATACAATCAAGAAGCGAATTAACCCTAGCTCCATACCTATCAATACGAGACTTTCCAAAACCAAACTCCAACCTCAAAGCTTCAACAGTAACCGCCAAAAAATCTACAACAAGTTTTCGATTAGCCTCTTCATTCTCTTTTTTAAAATGTTCACTAAGATTGTCAAGTTCCCTATCACTTAACTTTAACTTTTTATTATAACGTCTTTTTTCTTGCCTATTCATTCAAATCCTCACTCTTAACAAAAGTCCTATTGATAGTCTTTCCCGTCCTCTTGCTAATCTTTTTATAAGCCATCTCCAAACATACAACAGGATCAATCTTCAAATCCTCGCAAAGGATAATAAGGGTTATAAAAATATCTCCCATTTCAAGCATAATATCATTCATATCAACGCAATCTAGGGCAAATCTTTCCTTATAGTCAAACTCTGTCTTAAACTCAAAAACCTCTTCAATAAATTTCCCAAACTGTACATCAGCATTTTCAGAATGTAATAAATCCTTATCATCTGCCCATTCCAAAACTAACTCTTTTAATTCTCCAAAACTTTTATTGTTCATTCTTCAACCTCTTCTTACCTCTCATTAATTGGGGTAGCTGCATATTCAAAACATAACCTGTAAAGTTCTTCAAGTTCATAAGATTTCTCTATCGGCACATAACAATTACCGTTTACAGTATTTATAGCATAAGTGACCTCGGTCCACACTGTAATCATTACATTCTCTTTGTATATTTGCACACCACTGAGATTACCAAATGGACCCCATATAGTTATCACATTATCTGCCAGTCGTTTGGCTCTCTTTATAAATTCTTTAGTTTTCATTTTTTCTCCTTCACTCACACACATTCGAATACATCAACAACGTAGCTCCCAAAAATCCAACAAGAGTTCCCATTGTTAAATCTTTATATTTTTTATCTTTGTAAACCCCATAGCTTGCTATGATAAGTAAAATCAAGCAAGCTACAAGGTTATATCTAATTGCTTTTAACATAAATTATAGTGTTTAATAACTCATTTAAAACGGGATTCGATTATCATCTTGCACATCTTCAAAATCATCCTCAAAATAATTATTATTATTTGCCCCATAATTGCTCGTAGAATGATTTTGATAACCTTGGCTAGTATTCTTATTAGAATTATAATCCGTGCCGTCCTGCGTTATTCTGGTAAGAAATTCAACGTGTTGAGCGACAACGTCCGTAGTAAAAACTCTATTACCGTTATTATCTTGGTAAGAACCAGTCTGAATTGACCCTTCAACTGCACATTGACCGCCCTTTTTTAAATACCTGCTAGCATTTTCGCCCATCTTTCCCCAAACAATAATCCTAGGAAAGTCAGCAGTCGGTTTATTTTGTGCTTCCATATCCTCTTTTTTGTCCTTAGATAAATTCTTATTTATTGCCAAAGTAAATTGGCAAACTGCCATTCCCGATTGTGTATATCTTAAATCAGGATCTTTTGTAAGCCTGCCGATTAATACAACCTTATTCATATAAACTCTTTCTCCTATTCTCCAAATAAAAATTAACAACAGAATCAACATCTGCCTGATTTTCACAAATCTTTAATACTTCAATCCATTCGCCATTGTGATTTTCCTCGATTACCCAAAAGGCTTTATCGCTTAATACATGCTTGACAACAAGCCTAGACTTGCTGTCAATATTTCTAATAATTTCCATTAATCTTCTTCCCCCCTCATAAGGGATAATATAAATAACATCGTTTAGATTAATAATAAAATCATCCCCTCTTAAATAACCCATATCATCAAAATAAATATCATTTAAACTGCCTTCGTAAAATATAGTTGTTTTTCTTCTGTCCTTAAATTTAACTAAATATTCCATTTATATTTCCCCTTCTATATAACTTAATAATTCTTCACTTGGTACTCCCTCTAGCTCAAAATCCTCATCGCCGTTTGTATAATAAACTTTTACCTTTCCTCTTTTATTCGGTTTTTCAAAAAATATAACATCTGTAATATTGTAATAATTCATATTTAAATAGGCTGGTTCAAATTTAAATAAATTTAAAAAATTATTTTTTCTGTTATTTCTAATCTTTATATTTTCCCCATCAATTTCTATAATTGTATTTATATTATTATTTTTAACTGCTCTTATTGTGCCGTTTTTATATATTTTAATTTTGCTTTCTCTATTCATTTATTTTCCTTTCTAATCTTTTAATTTGGTTTTTTATTTTATGTTTTTGTTTATCTGTTAAATCTCTATATAAGATTTTTTCTACTGCATCTGTTAATAAAATAATGTGCCAATCTTGTACTTCTTTATCTCCAATACCTCTAGTAATCATTTATTTCTCCTAAGAAAGACATTCTTCTAAATTTACACTCATTAAATACGGTTCGTCTGGTAGACTAACAATTTTTTTAATAGTTCCTGCCTTAACCTTAACTACTTCCCCACTATAGAGGATGAAAAGATGATAAGTACACCCTTTTTCCTCGTGATTGTTCTTGTTAATCTTTGCAACATTATCTAAATTTATAAAAACTTCTATATTTTCTTTATCTTTGCATCTAATAAAATTCATTATTCGCCTTTCATTATTCTTTCAAATCTCTTTGCCCTTGCCTCTTCTGCATAACTTTTGTACTCCTCAAGCCTAGAGCTTTGTTTCTTGTCGTTATAATTGCCCTCTAAAACCTTTATAAAATTATTAGGCTTTATAAACCAATCAATTGTTATCCTAAAATCACTCACATATCCTTTAAGAAATTTACTTTGTTCAATACTTTTAATAGCTTTAATTACAGTATCCAAACCATGTTCATTTATCCTTGCTTTTAACATGTTATATCTTTGTGTATTTGACTTTAATGTTTGTATTCTGGGGATATTTTTATCAAGAGAGTTCCAAGCACTTAATATTTGTGTTTGGAAATCCTCATCATCAACTTGACTATTATTAGTATTCTTATCTATATCTAATCTATTCTTATCTATTCTATTCTTATTCTTATCTGTTCCGTTACGTAACGTTACATTAGCGTTACTAGATTCTAATTCTTTTTGTTTTGCTCTATATTTAGCCACTCTTTTCCTTGTTTGAGCTCTTACTTTTTCCATTCCCTCAATATTTTGATGTTTCTCCCAATTTGATATGCTTATCAGTCCATCTTCACCAAGATTAATCATTTCAAATTCCTCAAATGCTTTAAGGGCAATCCTAACAGTATTTAAAGGCTGGTTACAAATAGTTGAAATCATCTCATCAGTGTAATTCATATGTTGACCTATATAAACTGCCCCGTTGTCATTAGTTTTTCCAGCTAAACAAAGGAGTTGGATCCATATTAAAATTATTGCATCGCCCTCTGGCATAGACTTTATAAGTTTTATTTTTTCATCATCAAAAATATTTACCGATAATTTAATCCAGCTTATTCCTGCCATTTAGCACACCACCACCTCAATTCCTGTCGTTTCTTGTATAGTTCTTTTTATCAACTTTTCATCTGAGTTTCCATCTGATAAATGCAACAAATATATCTTTCTACACCTGTCTAAACTTGCAGCCCTTAAAGCTTCCACAAGACTTTCTAAAGACAAGTGATTTTTTACAATT
>QWCQ01000651.1_pt1 | contig 20473 bp, 17 predicted proteins | sample 1972701 | NCBI WGS metagenome assembly QWCQ01 (sample SAMN09866704, study PRJNA288562) | Human gut metagenome isolate pre4_stool, whole genome shotgun sequencing... | reverse complement strand
GAGTTTTTGTTATAGTCAAGAAAAACTATTTGGTATATGAAAGAAGGTACATATTATGGTCTATCGTTTAGCAATCTTAGGCGCCACCGGTCTTGTAGGACAAACAATGCGCAGCATTTTGGAAGAAAAGGATCTTCCCTTGGATCTTACCATGTTCGCATCGGCTAACAGCGCCGGCAAAACTTTTTCGTTCAAGGGCGAGGAACACACCATTCAAGAACTGACAGAAGACGCTTTAAGAGAAGGCAAGTTTGATTTTGTCTTAAGCGCATTGGACGGCAATTTGGCCGCCAAATTCTGCCCCGTCGCCGCCGAAGCGGGAAGCGTGGTCATCGACAACAGCTCCCATTTCCGCATGAAGGAAGATATTCCTTTGGTCGTGCCGGAAATTAACGCTCAAGACGGCCTCGAAGCCAAGGGCATTATCGCCAACCCCAATTGCTCCACGATTCAATCGGTTGTGGCGCTGAAACCTGTGGAAGATTTGTTTAAAATCAAGCGCATCGTCTACACCACTTTCCAAGCGGTCAGCGGCTCCGGCGTGAACGGTATCGCCGATTTGGAACGGGGCATCGAAGGAGGCGCGCCGGAATTTTATCCCCATCCCATTGCCTACAACTGTCTTCCCCATATTGACGATTTCTTAGAAGACGGTTACACCAAAGAAGAAATGAAGATGGTGAACGAATCTCGCAAAATTTTCCACCGCCCGGATCTCGCCGTAACAGCTACGGCTGTGCGCGTGCCCGTTAAAGGCGCCCACGCCATTTCCATTAATGTTACCTGCGAAAATCCCGTGGACCTGGATAAGCTTCGCAAGGCTTACGAGGAAATGGACGGCGTCGTCTTACAAGACGATGTGAAAAATCTGGTCTATCCTCTTCAAATCGAAGCCGAAGGAAAGGACGAGGTGTTCGTCGGCCGCATCCGTAAAGATGATTCCTGCGAAAACACCATTAATCTTTGGGTCGTCGCCGATAATATTCGCAAAGGCGCGGCACTGAACGCCATTCAAATTTTAGAACAACTTTTGGCCGATCGCTAATGAAAGTTTCCATTGTACAAGCGGGCATCGGCCCCATGACCCTTTCGGAGAATCGAAAGGTTATTTTCGACGGCATGGAGGAAGCCCTTTCATCGAATCCCGACGTCATCGTCTTGCCGGAAATGTGGAATTCGGGCTTCTACCCGGAAAAGTTTACGGATCACGACGATTATAAAGAAAGTGAGCTGCAACAAGCCCTTTCGGATTTTGCCCGCAGACACAACGTCAATCTCGTCGCCGGTTCCATCACCGTCCGCGAGAAGGTCGGGCGCGCCAATCGAAGCTTTATTTACGATCGGGAGGGACATCTTTTAGGCACTTACGACAAGGCCCATTTATTTCCCGTAGGCGAAGAAAAAAACCTCTTTACCCCCGGCGATCACAATCTTTCCTTTGCTCTCGACGGCATCGACTGCGGCATTGTTACCTGTTTCGAACTGCGTATGCCTGAGTGGGTACGCCTCGCCGTATCGGGCAAGGCGAAGGTCCTCTTCGTGCCTATGGCATGGGGACTTTCCCGCGTACCTCATATGCATTTATTTGCAAAAGCGCGAGCCGTGGAAAATCAATGTTTCGTCGTGGCGGTGAACTGCACGAAAATGGGCGATTACCACGCCATGGGCGGCGGCGGAAGCTGCGTTTACGGCCCGGCCGGCGAGGAAATCCTCATGACGGGAACGGAAGAAGCCGTTAAAACCGTCACCCTCGATTTAAAGCGAATCGAAGAGGAAAAAGCCTTCTTCGATCTCTATCGCGAACGCCGCCCCGAACTTTACAAGGGGCTCATTCAATAGGAGCACACATGGATCTCGAAAAAATAAAAGCTATTGCCGACGACGTTAAGGCACTTTATCGCCATCTTCACGCCCACCCGGAAATCAGCGGCGAAGAAAGAGAAACTTCCCGTTTTTTACAGGAACAAATGAAAGCCTTAGGCTACGACCTTACGGTTTACGATAATTTCGGCTTTCACGGAGACTTAAAAGGCGACGAGAAGGGGCCGACGGTGGCCCTTCGCGCCGACATGGATGCCCTTCCCATTACAGAAGCCACCCATCTCCCCTTTTGTTCCGAAAACCCCGGGCTTATGCACGCCTGCGGCCACGACATGCACATGGCATGCCTTTTAGGCACGGCGCGGTATTTTTCCGAGCATCGCCATTTCCCGGGAAACCTTCGCCTGATTTTTCAGCCCAATGAAGAAAAAGACGGCGGCGCCGAACCTATGGTAAAGGAAGGGGTCATGAAAGGCGTGGATTACGTCATGGGCCTTCACGTTTCCCCCGATCTTTTAACGGGCACCTTCGGCGTGTTGCCGGGCTTTATGTACGCCAGCGTGGAAGATTTTAAAATTACACTAAAGGGCAAGGGCGGCCACGCCGCCAATCCCGAGCGCGCCGTGGATCCCATCGTCTGCGGGGGACATGTGATCGTCGCCCTTCAAACCATTGTCGCCCGTCGCTTTTCGCCCTTTACGCCGGCGGTGGTCACCATCGGCTCCGTTCACGGAGGTAACAAGCACAATATTATCCCCAGCGACATGACCATCGAAGGCACGATCCGCGCCAACACAAAGGAAAATCGCGACAAACTTCGCGCCCATCTTACAGAAATTGCCGAATGCACGGCAAAAGCCCACGGATGCACGTGTACTGTTGACATCGTAAAAGGCTATGTGCCCTTGATTAACGACGAAAAGGCCACGGCATCTGTAAAACAAACTCTGGAAGAAATTTTTGGCGAAGACGCCGTCATTACCTTGCCCACGCCCACTATGGCGGCGGAAGACTTCGCCTATTATTTAGAAGAGGCGCCCGGAACCTTTATTAATCTGGGCGTCGGTCGCCCCGGGGAAAAAGCGGCCATTCACACGGCGACCTTTTATCCGGAAGAAGACGCCCTCTACTACGGCATCACCGCGGAAGTGGCATCGGCACTCCATTTTATGAACGAAGGAAAATAATAACCTCCCCAAGTTAAGTCTTGGGGAGGTTTTTCCTCATTTAATGGACGGGGCGGGAAAAAACCTTTGGTTTTACAAATGCATTTTCCCATAGTTTCGCCGCCTTTTTCTCATTGAATTAAAGTCTTCTCGTTCCCTAAATAAGGGGCTTTGTTTGTCTCTATCTTAGCAAACTACCTGTATTGACTTTAATCCGAACACGATATACAATAAACACGTAAACGTTTCCCTACTATCTTATGACGATACGAAAGGAGTTCCTAATGCCTAAATTTGCAAAAAGAATGGACAACCTAAAAGCATCTGAAATCCGCGAGCTTTTAGCTTTAACAGCTGACCCCAGCATTATCTCGTTCGCAGGTGGACTTCCCGCCGCCGAACTTTTCCCCATCGACAAATGGATTGAAGCGTCCAATAAAGTCATGAAAAATAACGGCGCCGCCGCCCTTCAATACGGCCCCACCGACGGTTACGCTCGTTTAAGAGAACACTGTGTTACCCGCATGGAAAAAGTCGGCTGCAAGGATGTGAAACCTGAAGATATTCAAATTCTTTCCGGTTCTCAACAAGGTCTCGACTTCGTTCCCAGAATCTTTATCGATCCGGGTGATTACATCGTCGTCGAAAGCCCCACTTACTTAGGCGCTCTTAACGCTTTTAAGGCTTACGAACCGAGATTCCTTCAAGTTGCCCTCGACGAAGACGGCATGATTCTGGAAGATTTGGAAAAACAACTTAAATCCCACGACAATGTGAAATTTATCTACGTTATTTCCGATTTCCAAAACCCCTCCGGCAAAACTTGGACGTTGGAAAGAAGAAAAGGCCTTATCGAACTCGCCAATAAATATGATGTCATGATTCTCGAAGACAATCCCTACGGCGAATTACGTTTCGAAGGCGAAATTCAACCTTCTCTTCGCAGCTTAGATACTGAAAACCGCGTCATCTTCATGGGTACTTTCTCCAAGATCTTCAGCCCCGGCATCCGCGTCGGTTGGTTTAATGCCGCTCCTAAAGTGCTCGAAAAGTTCAACATGGTTAAACAAGGTGCCGACCTTCAAACGTCTACCACCACCCAAATGATCTTGTCGCAATTCTTAGACGACAACGATTTGGAAGCCCACATCGATAAGATCATCGAAGTTTACGGCAAACGTAAAAATGTCATGGTCGACGCCATGAAGAAATACTTCCCCGAAAAAGTTACCTACACTAACCCCGAAGGCGGCTTATTCCTCTGGGTTACCCTTCCCGAAGGCTTAAACGCTCGCGATATTGCAGTGAAAGCCATCGAAAAGAAAGTTGCCTTCGTACCCGGCGGCGCTTTCTATCCCGATAGTCCGGAAGAAAACCACTTCCGCTTGAACTACAGCTGCATGCCTGAAGATAAAATCGAAGAAGGCATTAAGCGCTTAGGCGAAGTTTTACACGAAGTAGTTAAATAAAATGGAAACAGTCCTTTCTGCGGAAAGGGCTGTTTTTTTGAATCCATTGATTGTCTGGAGAGCCCTCTTTATCGGGCTCTCTTTTTGTGCGCAGATGGTTTCCACTATTGCATCACTTTCGCTTATCCTTCCTCCTATTCTTCATAGAAAAAAGACCTCCCGAAGGAGGCCTTTTTGTTCGTTGTAAGGTTTAGAGTTGTTCGCTGAGTTCTCTTTCTTTGCGAACGAGTTCTTCAAGCTTGGGCACGATGGCGTTTAAGTCGCCGACGACGCCGAGGTCTGCAACATCGAAGATGGGTGCGCCATCGTCTTTGTTGACGGCGATGATGAGGTCGGAATCTTCCATACCTGCCAAGTGTTGGATGGCTCCGGAAATACCCAGTGCCAAGTAAAGTTCGGGACGTACGGTTTTACCGGTTTGTCCGACTTGTTGGGATTTTTCGATCCAGCCGGAGTCGACGGCAGCTCTCGACGATGCGATTTCTGCGCCGAGTTCTTTTGCAAGGCCGTTTAATGCGTCGAAACCTTCCGGGCCGCCCATGCCGCGACCGCCGGAAATAAGGATGTTGGCTTCGGTAATATCTTTTTTGGTGCTTTCAATTTTAAGCACTTCTCTTAAGTGAACGATAGGTTCTTTGTGAGAGAACTCAAACTTATCTTCGATGACTTCGCCGTCGGCCTTGTCAACTTCGATGCTGGGCATAACGCCGGGACGTACTGTCGCCATTTGAGGACGGAAGTTTTCGCAGACGATGGTGGCCATTAAGTTGCCGCCAAATGCCGGACGGGTCATCATAAGAAGTTTGCTTTCCGGGTCGATTTCAAGTTTTGTACAGTCGGCAGTAAGACCGGTGTGTACGCGAGCGGCAAGGTTCGGCGCGAGGTCGCGACCGATGGAGGTAGCGCCGAATAATACGATTTCAGGTTCGTATTTTTCGATGATGCCGTATACCATGTCGGCGTAATCTTCGCTTAAGTATTCTTTAAGTCTCGGATCTTCTACGACAATGACTTTATCGGCGCCGTGGCGGAACAGGATATTCGCTTCGCCTTTTACGTTTTCGCCGATTAACATGCCCACTACTTCTTGACCGAGGTCATCGGCAAGTTCACGTGCCTTACCGAGTAGTTCGATACCTACTTTTTCAAGTTTGTTATCTCTTTGTTCGATAAATACGTATATATCTTTACTCATTTGGTCCTCCCCTTAAATGATGTATTTTTCTTTTAATTTAGCAAGAATAGCTTGTGCAGCTTCATCAGCGGATAAGTCTTTGAGTAATACGCCGGCAGCTTTTCCTTCTTTCGGGAAGGATTTTTTAACGCGAGTCGGCGATCCTTTTAGACCGATGTTCGACAGGTCAAGTTTGTCTTCAATGTCTTTGAGGCCCCAAACGGTAATGTCTTTTTCTTGTGCTTCGTAAATGCCGCGAACGGTCATGTAACGAGGTTTAGCGCATTCGGCAAGGGTCGTGATCAAAATCGGCATTTTTGCTTCTAAGATATGGTAACGATCTTCGAATTGGCGTTTAACGATCACTTTGTCGCCTTCTACATCTACATCTTCAGCATAGGAGATGGCGGGAATTTCCAAGTGTCTTGCAATTTGAGGACCGACTTGTGCGGTGTCGCCGTCGATTGCTTGACGTCCTGCGATGACCAAATCGTAGTCGATGTGTTCGATGGCGGCTGTAATCGTACAGGAAGTAGCCCACGTATCGGCACCACCGAAGGCTCTGTCGCTTACGAGAATGGCTTCGTCTGCGCCCATGGCGAGGGCTTCGCGAAGTGCGTATTCTGCTTGGTTCGGACCCATGGAAAGAGCGTATACTTTTACGTTTTCGGGATCTTTATCCTTAATGCGAAGAGCAACTTCCAAACCGGATAAGTCGTCCGGGTTGATAATGCTGGGTACGCCTTCGCGGATCAATGTGTTGGTTTTCGGATCCAAGCGAACTTCGGTTGTGTCAGGTACTTGTTTAATACATACCACTATGTTCATGATGACCTCCTGATTCCTCTTATTTCAAAAGTTGACTGCCGATAACGAGAAGTTGAATTTCGCTGGTACCTTCGTAAATAGAGGTAATGCGTGCATCTCTGTAAAGGCGTTCGATTTTGTAGTCTTTAATGTAGCCGTAGCCGCCGTGTACTTGAAGGGCGTCGTAGACGATTTCGTTACAGGTTTCGGAGCAGAAGTATTTTGCCATGGAGCAAATCTTCGATGCGTCTTCACCTCTGTCTTTAGCAGCAGCTGCTTCGTAAACGAGGAGCTTGGCGGCTTCTAATTTAGCGGCCATTCTTGCAATTTTAAAGCTGATGCCTTGAAGTTTTGCAATGGGGCGACCGAATTGAACACGTTCTTTAGCGAATTTAACGGCTTCATCGAGGGCAGCTTGTGCGATACCGATGGATTGAGCGGCAATACCGATACGGCCGACGTCTAAGGTCTTCATAGCGTTGGTAAAGCCCTTGCCTTCTTTGCCGAGCATGTTTTCTTTCGGTACGCGAACATTTTCGAGTACGATGTCGGAGGTGGGGCAGCCGATAATACCCATTTTTTCTTCCGGTTTACCGAAGGAAACGCCTTCGCTCTTTAAGTCGACGATAAAGGCGGTAATGCCTGCGCTGCCTTTTGCGGTAAGGTCGGTTTTAGCGTAAATAATGCTGTAGTCTGCAATGGGTGCGCCGGTAATGAAGGTTTTACGGCCGTTAAGAACCCATTCGTCGCCGTCTAATACAGCTGTAGTCTTGGTGCCGCCGGCATCGGAACCTGCGCCCGGTTCGGTTAAGCCGAAGCAGAAGGTAAGTTCGCCGGTTGCGATCTTGCTTAAGTACTTTTCTTTTTGATCGGGGGTGCCGCTTAGTTGAATCGGTGCCCCGCAAAGGGAGTTCGGACTCGAAACGAAGACACTGGCTACTGCGCTGCGTTTTGCGATTTCTTCCATGACGATAACGTAGGATACGTGATCCCCGCCTGCACCGCCGTATTCCTTCGGTGTCTTAATGCCGAAGAAACCCGCTTCGCCCATTTTACGAACGATGTCTAAATCGAGACAACCCGTTTCTTCTGCTGCATCGAGTACGTCGTCGGTTAATTCTTGATCTGCAAATTTAGCAGCGAGATCGCGAATTAATTTGTGCTCTTGCTTAAATTCCATGTTTTCCTCCTATTTGTAGGTTATGTACGCCTTGCGTACGCCTGGCGACGGCACATGAATATAATACGTTTTCCTTTTTCTCGAAAAATTTTTCACATTCAAGTAATCCTATCGCTAAAAACTACTGTCTACTATAGATTTGGTCACAGCGAAGGAAATGAAAACCTTCTTGTATACCAGTATAACGCAAAAGTATTAACTTAACAAGCAATAAATGCAAAAATCCGGACTTTTTAAGTGGGTCCGGATTTGCATTTATCAATACTTACAGACTCTTTTTATGGAATTAGCTGTAGTATTTTTCCATCATTTCTTTGAAGACGGGGATGGATTTTTTGCAGGTTTCCGTATCGACGCAGTAGCTCAAACGCATGAATGCTTTGGAGCCGAATCCCGTGCCGGGTACGACGAGCATGTCGTATTCTTTTGCGCGATCGGAGAACGTTTCGCTGTCTCCGTCCGGAGATTTAATGAACAGGTAGAAAGCGCCTGCCGGTTTAGCGACTTGGTAGCCGATTTCGGTTAATGCGTCGAAGAGAAGGTCTCTGTTCTTTTTGTAAACTTCTACATCGGGTTCGACGTCGACGCAGCGTTCGATGACTTTTTGCATTAAGGTCGGTGCACATACATAGCCTAAGGAGCGACCTGCGCCACCGATAGCGGGCATTAAGTCTTTATCTTCTACGGAGCCGGGAACGAGGATGTAACCGATGCGTTCGCCGGGTAGGGATAAGGATTTCGACCAGCTGTAGCAAACGACGGTGTTGGCGTAAAGGCTGGGTACCCATGCTACTTCGGCATCGTCAACTAATACGAGTTCACGATAGGGTTCGTCGCTTAAGATGTAAATGGGACGGCCGATTTCTTTGCTCTTCTTTTCGAGAACGGCTGCGAGTTCTTTTAATGCTTCTTTGGAGTAAATAACGCCTGCCGGATTGTTCGGAGTGTTGATCAAGACGGCACGTGTGTTTTTGGTAAGCACTTTTTCAACGTCTTCTGCGTGAAGTTGCATATCATCGCGCGCTTCGACGAGTACCATTTTTCCGCCTTGGCTTTCGATGAAGACGGTGTATTCGGGGAAGAAGGGGGCCAATACGACAATTTCGTCGGTGGGTTCTTCGATAAGGGCTGCGAGAGAAATGCTCAAGGATGCAGCTGCACCGCAGGTCATGTAAAGGTTGCTTGCATCGTAATCGGTGCCGTAGCGTTTGTTTAGGTTGTCGGCAATGGCTTGACGTGTAGATTCAAAACCGTTACCTGCCGAATAGCTATGAACTGCTTGAGGTGTTTGGTTTTGGGTTAAGTCGACGATAGCGTCTTGTACTGCTTTCGGTGCGGGAACGCTGGGGTTACCGATGGAGAAATTTAATACATTTTCAGGTCCTACAACTTTTGCACGTTCTGCACCAAATCCTGCGAGTTCGCGAATAATGGATTTTTGTTTGCCGAGGGATGTCATTCTTTTGTTCGCCATAATAGATACTCCTTTTGTTAGATTGTTTGGGTTCTATGCGTTCTCTTGAAGTTCTTTTGCACGTTTTTCTTCGCGGATAGCTTGTTCGCGATAAACATCGTCGCGGGTGCCGCCGAAGTTTGCAAATTTACCGAGTAGGCCACCGATTACAGCACAGATAAGTGCGGGGATGAGCCATTCAAATGCGAAGTTTCCTAAGGGGAATGCGGAGATTGTTTTTGCGAGGCTTCCTAATGCGTCGCCACCTTGCATTTGAGAGAAGAGGTTGATCGCTTCGATAATGCCGATGACACCTGCGCCGAAGACGCCGCCGATGAATACGCCATTGTACTTGATCTTTTTGTCAAAGATGGAGAAGAGAATTAAGCAGATGACGATGGGGAATACGGCTGTCAGTACGGGGACTGCAATTTTAATGATGCCTTCTACGCCGAGTAGGGAGATGGCAAAAGCGACGAGAGTAGCGACGATAACCACGTTGCGATAGGAAAGTTTTCCGTTAGTAACATCACTGAAGAAGTTGCCGCAAGTGGAGATAAGGCCTGTGGATGTCGTCAAGCATGCGAGGGCAACGCCTAAGCCGAGTAAGAAGCGGCCTACATTGCCGAGTAATGTTTCGACGGTGCCGAGTAAGATGGCGGTACGGTCCATATCCGGTGTGAACATGGAGCTTACAGTGGATCCGACATAGGTTAAGGAGCCGTATACAAGTGCCAAGCAGATGAAGGCGATGATACCGATCATAATGCTCGCTTTAACTTGTGTCGCTTCGTCGTGATAACCTCTACGAATAAGGTCGGTTAAGACGATACCACTCATTAGGGATGCGCCGAGAGCGTCCATGGTTTGGTAGCCTTCTTTGAAGCTCATTTTAAAGAGTTCCGGTGTGTCGGTTGTAATAGCGGCTGCCGGCGGATTGACGACGGCAACGACGGTAATAACGGCCAAGATAATGAGTAGGCCCGGTGTTAAGAATTGACCGATGTAGTCGAGTACTTTACCGGGGTTCAATACGAGGTAAAGAGTAAGTCCGAAGAATACAACGGATGTTGCGAGAACGGGAACGGCGGGAAGGTTCGGTGCGACGAACATTTCGTGGGTCGTTGCGCCTGTTCTCGGTACGGCAAAGAAGGGGCCGATAATCAAGATACAAATGGCGGAGATGACCGCTGAGAATTTCCAGCCGACCCGTTTACCGAGGTCGATGGCGCGTCCACCGAGTTGTGCCGTTACGATAACACCCAAAATGGGAAGTACGGGGTCGGACATGAGGAATCCGAATGCCGCTGTAAACCAACGGTCGCCGGAGAGTACGCCCAGGTAGGGCGGGAAGATCATATTGCCTGCGCCGAAGAAAATGGCGAACAGAGCAAAACCACAGACGATGATATCTTTTCTTTTAATTTCCATAAGCACTCCTTCGTCCTTTCGGACGTTTGTGACTAGTCTTTAGTAGGATTAGAGACCGTTTACGATGTTAATGGGTTTTTCGCCATCTTCGATGCGCTTCATGTTGTCGTAAGACCATTGGCTCATACGCATGAAGGAGTCGTCGGTGGTGCCGGCAATGTGAGGCGTAATGGAGAAACGTGCCAAGCCGGTTTCGTTTAAGTGGAACAAGGGATCGTCATCCTTCGGGGGTTCCGGAGCGATAACGTCTATTGCAGCGAAGATCTTGCCGGCGTTTAATGCGTCAGCTACATCGGCGTTGTTCATTAAGTCGCCGCGAGCGACGTTGACGATAATAGCGTCTTGTTGCATTTTATCGATGGCTTCTTTGTTGATCATGCCGCGTGTGGAATCGAGTACGGGGACGTGGTAGGAAATAATATTGCATTTTTCGTAAATTTCGTCGAGGCTTGCGTACTCAACGTTGAATTCTTTTTCGAAAGCTTCTTGACGAACGACGTCATAGTAGTACATTTTGCAGCCGAAGGGTTGTAAGAGTTTGGCAGCTTCGTGGCCGATAGCGCCGAGACCGATAAGACCGATAACGCGGGAACCCATTTCGGTTTGTCCCTTTTCGGTAAATTCTTTGTAGCTTTCTTTAAAGCCGTCAGCGCCTTTATCTTTGATCTTCATATCGGCTTCGGGCATTCTGCGAAGGCTGGTTAACATGTGGGCAACGGCAAGTTCCGCTACGGGACGAGCGTTTACGCCGCGGTTATTACATACGTAGATTCCTTTGGCTTTTGCTGCTTCAAGGTCGATTTTGTCGAAGCCTACGCCTAAGGATTGGATAAGTTTTACATTTTCCAATTTGTCGATAACGTCTTTACGGATAAAGTCTACGGGGCCGCAGTGGATAACGTCTGCATCTTTGCATTGTTCGACTAATTCTTCGTCGCTGCAAGGATAGTTGATGTATTGGTAATCCCATTCAGCCGGTCTTTCCACGCCGAATTTTTCAACATAGTTCTTGTTACAGGTACTTCTGATTTTTAACATTTCGTCCTCCTTTTTTCAGAATCCTTCTTTTTCCAAATGAAATAGTTTTCCTACATCGTACAGTTTAACCGATCCCCCTTTCGGGGGCGGCTAAACAATTTATATACACGGACCTCCGTATATAGCTTAAATCATGTCTGCAAAAGTTTGTAATGCAGTTTTGGCTTGTTCGAAGCTGACCATTTGTTGGTCCACTTCCACCATGTTCAAGGGGATGTGTTCTTTTTGAAGATCGTCGCGAAGGATCGGGTAATCGAACTCGTCGGTGTCGCTGAATTTGGTCATTAAGTAAATGACGCCGGCAGCTCCCGATTCTTTTACTTTCTTCGCGATAATCGGTCCTCTTAATTTCTTTTCATCGAATACGAAGGTATTGCCTTCGATATCGGCGAAAACTTGTGCCAATGCGCGGAGGGGATTGCCCGTTCCTTCTTTGGCTTGAACTTCATATTGTAAACTTTCGTGTAGTACATTGTCATCGACGATGCCGAAGCCGAATTCTTCGAAGATCTTTAGAATGTCTTCGCTGTTGACGAGAATACCGGTGGTGACGACTTTTTTACCTTTGAAGTCTTCTTCCGGCATGGCTTTCAATGCTTCGTTGATTTCCTTTACTTTTGCAAGGTGTTCGTCTTTTGCGTAGCAATATGCACTGGAGAAGACGCGGTTGCGAAGTAGAGGCGTTACGGTGTTTAAATGTTTGGCAGCCAAGGCGCTAAATTCGAGCATGGCTTTTCTATGTTCGTTATAAAGCTTAATGGCTTCTTCGATCGCGTCGTCGGAAATATCGTTTCCGGCGATTTTGGCCAGATTATCTCTTAAGTGAGCGAATTGACGCGCATTGTATTCGATGCCCGCTTCGATCTTACGGTTTTGACCGTAGGGAATGTAGAGCATGGGTACTTGAGGAATGGCACGTTTCCAGTTTTGACTGAAACCTTTTAAGCCGTCGCTTAAATTGGTAATGAGCATGCCGGAAAGTTTATCTAATTTGCCTTGAAGACCCAAGTCCATGGTTCTCAAGATAATGGATGCGTAGAATGCCGGGAAGTATTCCTTCGCTTCTACAACTTCGCCTTCGGCGCCCCAAATGGTAACGGGTACGAGGCCTGCTGCGTGAATAATTTCTTCGGGTACGACGCCCGGAGCGGAAATACCGATTACTTTTTTGCCTTCATCCACATAGTGATCGATGGCTTTTAATACATCTGTATTTAATGCTTGAATAAGATCTACCGCTGTCACTTTTATGCCTCCTTAGATTTCTTTTGTTTGTTGGCTTCCATAACTTCTATAAGGCCTTGAACACGGGTGTCGTATTGTGCCTCGGAGAAGTTTCTCGGGTCGGCTTGGTCGCCGTCGAAGGTTGCCGTCGGGAGGCCGGTCTTTTCTCTGAAATCTCTTTCCATTTCGTAGGAAATAGCACTCCATTGTTTGCAGGAACGGTTAATGTGAACGAGCATGCCGTCGACATTGTTGTTTTCCGCAAGTTTCAAGCGCATATCGAGGGCGCGTTCGTAGCTGATGGCATTGGGCGTTGCGCAGTAAGCTTCCATGAGCTCTCTCGTGTTGTTGTAAACATAACCGAATGCATCGGCATAAACGGTGCCGACGACGTTGACGCCTTGGCCTTGAAGACCTTTATAGGTGTGACGAAGGTGGGGCCAGCAAGCGATACCTTCGAAGATGATGCGGTATTTTTCTTCGCCTTTAAATCCGGATTCGCCTTTTTTAACTTTTTCGTCGAATTCTTCGGCTAAGCGTTCAAACGCGATGGCCGATTCCAATTTACCTCTCGCACAAACGGCAACGGCCATGTGGTTGAAAATATCGAATCCACTGAAGGGAGAGGGGGTGTATTTGGAATAAGACGTAGCGTCGAGCCAGGCTCTACCGGTTCTATCGGAGATTTCCATGACTTCTTCGAATTTGTCTTGATCCCATTTTTTGCCGGAAATTTCTTCCAGTTGTTTAATGGCAACGTCGAACTGTCCCTTTAAATAGTCGACGCGGTCTTGGCCGGCATCGTATTCGTTGTTATAGGGAACGTCGATCATAATAAAGGGTACGTTTAAATCTCTCGCGAGGTTTTCATACCATTTGATCATGCAGTTACAGATATTGTTGCAGCAAGCGACAAAATCCGGTTGAGGCATGTTGAGTTCGGGGATGTCGGTTTCTTCCGTGTACGCCATGGAAATTCTCGCATAGGCGCAGATGTCGTTGGAATAACCGCTATCTTCCGCTACATTACACATTCTTTCCCCGCCGCCTTTAGCCGATACGGCTGCCGCGTGGTTTTCCGGATAGACGACCTTAATGTCCAATGTTTCCAGAATTTCTTGGGGGAAGTTCGATGCACACCAACCTACAGGTTCGCCGGCTTCTTTTGCCGCCATGGCATCTTTATAGCCTTGGCCGGCGATCATGCCGATCATTTTAGCAGGGGGCACATCTTTGTATTGCTCTCTTATTTGGGCTTCTCTTTCTTTTAACGATTCTTTAGACATACTCAATCCTTCCTTAACTCTGTTTTTTACATTCTTCAAAGGCATAGAGTGCGGCGCCGAAGGCACCCGCTAATTGGGAATCCTTTGAAACTTTAATTTCGCAGTCCAACTCGTTTTCCAATGCCCGTACAATGCCGGGGTTTTTAGAAACACCGCCGGTCATGGCGACGGGCTTTTTCAAGCCGACCCGCCGCGCAAGACCTGCGACTTTAGTAGCGACGGAAGCGTGAATACCGCGCACGATGTTTGGAATCGAAATATCTTTCGCCAGGGCCGAAATAACCTCCGACTCGGCGAAAACCGTACAAGTCGAACTGATGGAGGCTTTTTCCGTCGCCTGGGCATCCAGCGTTCCTAAATCATCAATGCTCACATCTAAGACATTGGCCATAACTTCGAGAAAGCGTCCGGTGCCTGCGGCACATTTGTCGTTCATTAGGAAGTTTTGCAGCATACCGTCTCGAATAGCTAATGCCTTAATATCTTGGCCGCCGATATCCACAATGGTTCCAATGTCGCCGAAGAGATAAACTCCACCCTTTGCGTGACAACTTAACTCGCTCATGGTTTTGTCGGCATCTTTAAAAGAATTTCTGCCGTAACCCGTTGCGACAATATAGTCGATCTCCTCGCGCTTGATGCCGGTTTTATCGAGCACTAACTCGATAACCTGTTTGGCACCTGTCGTGCCGGCGCCAAGACTTACCACTTCTTTTGCCAAGACATCTACTCCGTTTTTCAAAATTACGGCCTTTGAAGACGTGGAGCCGATGTCGATGCCCATGGTTATAATATCCACATTTCCATCCTTACTAATTGATTCTAAAAACTATTTTTCTTCCCATTCGTAGGCAATTTTGCTTTCGTACAGTTCGCCGATCTTCTTGTCGTCGTAGCCGAGTTCTTTGAGAATTTCGGTGGTGTGTTCGCCGATGAGCGGGCCCTTTTCGTAAGGCGTCTTGCCCATTTCGGTGTAGCGAACCGGTTGATTGACGAGAATACGTTCGCCACTGGGATATTCCATCTTGCGGAAGCAGTCGTTAGCCCAAGCTTGTTCGTCTTCTAGAATTTCTTCCCAGTTTTGAGCGAGTGCGAAGGGGATGTCCGCTTCTGTTAAGATTTCTTTCCATTCGGCGTAATCTTTGGTTCCGAAACGTTCCATGATGACGTCGTAAAGGTGAGAACCTAATTTGTTTTCAATTAAGTTTTGAACCGGGAAATACCGATCGTCGTTTAAATACTCCGTAAGACCGAGTGCCGTCATGAATTTTTCGAAATACGTGTTGTAGTCCGGCATACAGGTTTGAACGTAGCGTTCATCTTTACTTCTCCAGCAAGCCAAGAAGGGGTTCGGAGATTCTTTAATGTTGATCGGGTATTTTTCGCCGTGATCGGTGTATTGAGCAGCTTGAACCATCATGCCCATGTTGAAAATAGCGGTTTCAAACAAGCTGGTTTCTACTTTTTCGCCTTTGCCCGTCATTTTTGCGTGGTAAAGAGCGGCTAAGATACCGGCTGCAAGGTTCATACCGACGTTGTGGTCGCCTACGCCCGGTACGACGTTCATGGGCACGCCGTCACGTTGTCTTAAGGTTTCGAGGTAACCGCCCCGTGCAAAGAACGAGGTAAAGTCAAAACCGGGAAGGTTTTTGTCCGGTCCGAATTCGCCGTAACCTGTACACATACCGTAAACAAGTTTCGGGAATTTTTCCTTTAACGTATCGTAATCGAGGCCTGCTTTTTCGAGGGCCTTCGTACGCCAGTTGGTAATTAAGACATCGGCATCTTCAAGTAACTTAAAGAGGATTTCTTTTCCTTCTTCACCGCGGGTGTCGATGGAGATACATCTCTTGTTTCCGTTTTCAAGTTCCCACGTCGTGTTTTCATACATGTCCAAAGGTCTTCCTTCGGAAGGAGCAGTGTAACGCAAGGGGTCGCCGCCGGAACGTTCAACCTTAATAACGTCTGCGCCCAAGTCGGCTAAGAAACGACCGGTTGTAGCGGCTGCAATAAATGTAGCCAACTCGACAACCTTTACACCTTCCAAAAGTTTTCTGCTTTCTGTCATCTAATCCATCCTTTCAAGTCACGCTCTGCATGTGCAGAAGAAATGTTTGACAAAACTAATACTTAACAATTTAGCTACTCGAAAAAATTCGTAAACTTCGGATCATCCACGACCATTCCGTGCACCGTATTAATGTGAACATCTGTCGCCAATAATGCGGCGTCGAGATCGTTGGATTTCACGGCCTCCAAAATTTTTTCGTGCTGCTCGACAAGCGTCGCCAAATAGACGCCGCTGTCCACGTAAATATTACGCCAACGCGCAATATGAAGAAGATGCTGATCCAGTAAATGAAGAATGTCTTCGGAATCATTGCCCGCGAGAATATAATTGTGAAACTGCTCGTCTAAGAGACGAAAGTTTTCTACATATTTTTTCTCGCCCTCAAACTGACGCTGCTTTTGAAGATTCAGTTCCATCTTCCCGATCGTGTCCTCTTTTGAAATAGGCCCCGCCATAAAACGTCTCAGAACTTCTTTTTCTACTGCTGCACGGATGAATAATGCCTTTTGTATGTAGTTTAAGTTCACGAGACTGACGTAGGTGCCCCTTTGGGGATACACTTTCAAGAGATTACTTTCAACCAATCGAGCAAAGGCTCCACGAACGACGGATCTCGATACATTATACTCGGCGCTGACAGCGTTTTCGCTAAGCTGCATGCCCGGATATAGGGAAAGATCAATTATTCGTCGGAGCAAGTCGTCATATAAAGCATAAGAATTCATCTTCATTTCCACACCCGTCTCCTTCTTGTGTACTAGTCTACTATTTCGTAAAAACAATTGCAAGAAGATTTTCTAAAAATTAACAAACAAGGATTTTCTTAAGTTATACTTTATATGTGTCTTTCTAATCCCTAAAATTTCCCATTTATTCGGATTTTTAATCTTTCAAAATAAAATCCCCTTCACGGGTTGATTTATGAAATGCTTTTCCTCACTTTGTTATTATTTTATTTCATTTTCTTTTTTTTCGCAAATTTCCTCGTTTGTTTTTTTACATTTTTACTTGATATTTTTTTATTTTATAGTAAAGTAGTTCTTGTATACTAGTACTTATCGCCATGTGCAGCATAATGAAAATGGTTTCTGCGTTCCAATGTTGGGAGGTTTCATGGACTATTATAAGACGATCGGTTGCATGCCTTTTGAGTGGAAAAAGAAGCACCCGCAAAATGTCGCCATTATTCACAAAAATAAATCCTATACTTACGAGGATCTACATAATATTTCTCTTTCCTTCGCCGCCTATTTTGCAACAAGCGGCGTAAAGCGGGGAGATCACGTTTTGATCATGGGCAAAAACTCCGCCGATTGGCTCTTTGCCTTTTTCGGCTTGCAAATGCTCGGCGCCGTTACCGTTCCCGTCAACCCCTCGTACACGACGGCGGAAATCGCACAGATCATGAACATCGTCGGCGCCAAATACGTGGTCACTAACGAATTTCACGATTATGCTCAGCAAATTAAAAACATCCACAAGATTTCAAAAGATTACACCATACTCTATACCAATCGCGGATACCAATATTCCCATTTGCTCACCCTTAAAATTCATAATCAGCCGGAAGATGTTGCCTGTATTCTCTTAACCTCCGGAACCACAGGCGTCCCCAAAGGCGTACAGCTCACCCACATTAATCTTTTGCACAACGCCGCGAAAGTTTCCGAGATTACCGGCTGGAATGACGGCGACAATTTCTTGTTGAGCGTGCCCCTCTTCCACTGTTTCGGCCTATCCGCCACCACTCTTTGCGCCTTAATGGCGGGCGCAAAGCTTACGATTTTGGACAGCACGAAATCTTCCCATTTACTGGCCAGCATCGCCCAATACCACATTACGGTCTTTAACGGCGTGCCCGCCCTTTACCTCGTCGCCATGCGCCACAACGATCTCAACCACTACGATCTTTCGTCTCTGCGCTCCGGCATTATTGCAGGTTCCCCCCTTACCTCGCGGGAATACATGGCCATTAAGAAAAATTTCGGCATCAAATACCTGATTCAATCCTACGGCCAAACGGAAACTTCTCCCGCCATTACGGTGGTGCGCCCCGACGAAGACGACGACATCGCGTCGGTAAGTGTCGGCACGGTCATCGACGACTGCGAAATCGCCATCGTCGACGACGACCTCAAGCCGCTTCCCGTGGGAAAAGCCGGCAACATCGTCGTGCGGGGAAAAAATGTGATGCGGGGTTATATTAACGGAAAAAATACCTACACGGAAAAAGATTGGCTCTGCACCGGCGACATCGGCTTGGTGGATGAAAAAGGCCATCTCTTTATTTCCGGCCGCACGAAAGATATTATTATTCGCGGCGGCGAAAATATATCCGCCCTGGAAATCGAAAACGTCGTAAAAGAACTGGATTATGTAGAGCAAGCGCGGGCTTTAGCTCAAAAAGATCCTATGATGGGCGAAGAAGTTTGCCTAAACGTATCCCTTACCGACGACAGAGATCCTAAAGAAGCGGAAGAAGCCATTCGCGAGCACTTGGCGGAAAGACTCGTGCGCTACAAAATGCCGAAATACATCATCATTCACCACGCCCTTCCCGCCAACGGAACGGGCAAAATCGACGACAAAGCGCTGCTCTGTTGGATGAAACAACACTTAGGCTAATTATCTTTCAACCGAAGAAGAAGGCTCGGGCATACACCCGAGTCTTTTTTGCGCCTTTGATTTGGAAATGCTGTTTTTATTTTTTCTAATTGATGTATAATATCAATTAGAAAAAGGAGATGCATATGAAAACTATTAATTTAGATTTACCCGTTGCCAAATTAGTCGAACAATACGCGGAATTGAAACCCATTTTAAAGGATTTAGGTTTCACTGAAATCGTCAATCCCGTAGCCCTTTCCACTGTGGGAAACATCGTCTCTCTGAAAAAAGGTGCTCAGATTAAAACGATCGACCTTAAATCTATCGTGAAACGATTGGAGGATGAGGGCTTTGAAGTCGTCGATCCTGCAAAACACGAGGAAAAAGAAGAAGCTAAAGAAGATCGCCTCGAGCTTTTGAAATCTTATATTCAAAGGCTCAGCCAAGGGGAGGATCTCGACGAGGTACGAAAAGATTTTGTGGAAAACTTTCAAAATGTTTCGTCCAATGAAATCGTCGAAGCGGAACAATCCCTGATTTTAGGTGGCGTTCCCCTGGAAAAAGTGCAAAAACTCTGCGACATTCACTCCGCTCTTTTCCACGATCAGGACATTGTAGATGGGAGCGGCAAAGAGTTGGAACACGAGGTCGGCCATCCCTTGTATATTCTCGCCTTGGAAAATAAAAAAATCGGCGAACTCGTCAAATGTGTAAGGGAAAGTGAAGATAAACTTTCCGCCGTGGAAAAGCTCCTCGCCCTTCGTTCCCACTACGGAAAAAAAGCGGGGTTGATTTACCCTCTTTTAAAGACAAAGTATAAGATCAACGGACCGAGCGATGTTATGTGGGGGGTAGACGATGAAATACGTCAATCCCTTAGCCATATAGCGAAGACAAGAACCTACACGGAAGAAGAATTAAACGCCGTCTTGAACCGTGTGGAGGAAATGATTTACAAAGAGGAAAATATCCTCTTCCCCCTTTTGAAAGATCACTTTACCGACGAGGAATGGAACAAAATTTATGGCGATCTGGCGGAATATGGTTTGGATCTCATCGGCGAATGTCCGGACTGGAAAGATTACGTGCCGGAAAAGGAAACCGCGGATAGCGACGCCGGGAAATTGCAGTTTGAAACCGGGTCTTTGACGGCAAAAGAGGCCGTGCAAATTTTTAGAACCTTGGATGCGGAGCTTACTTTTATCGACAAAGAGGACATCGTCCGCTACTATTCCGAAGGGGAGGATAAAATCTTTCCTCGGCCGAAATCCTGTTTGGGGCGCGATGTCGCATCCTGCCATCCTCCTAAAATTGTTCCCATTGTAAAAAATCTTCTCGACGATTTTAAAAATAAGAAGCGGGATCGACTCGTCATGTGTCGAAAAATTAAAAATCGGGATATTTTGGTAAAATACCTTGCCGTCTATGACGATGGCGAGTACATTGGCACTTTGGAAACCGTCGAAGACATTAGCGATTATAAAAATTAAAAAAGCAGGCCGACGCCTGCTTGTTACAAGAGATCCCTTCGGGGATCTTTTTTATGCTCTTAAATTCATAACCTCATCTTTAAAAATACGGGGATCCATTTCGATCATATGCTCACTTACGAGGGGCGTAAAGCCCATTTGATCCAAAATATCGCGTTGAAGATCGATTCCCGGTGCGATTTCTGTAATCATCAGCCCCTTTTCCGTGGGCTTCATGACGCAGCGATCGGTGATAAAGGTAATGTCCTGGCCGTTC
>QWCQ01000649.1_pt1 | contig 20562 bp, 14 predicted proteins | sample 1972701 | NCBI WGS metagenome assembly QWCQ01 (sample SAMN09866704, study PRJNA288562) | Human gut metagenome isolate pre4_stool, whole genome shotgun sequencing... | reverse complement strand
AAAACAAGGATTAAGGAAATAATAGCTTCCTTGCCTCGCATGAACACCATATTACACTATGTCTGTGTTCGTGTCAAATCCCCCTTATAGCACTTGACAATTTTTCTCCGATTTCCACAAAGATGATTTCCCCTTTTTCAAACGTTTTCTCAAAAATAGAGGTTCATAGTAACTATTATTGCTATAATAAGCAGAGGAAGAAAATGCTGATACAGTAAGGAGAGTTGCATGCCACTACAGATCGACTTTTACCCGCTGGAGACCTTCGAGGATGTTCAGGACGCGCAACAACTAAACGAATCGGGTTCTTTTGATTCTCTTGGGGAACCAGGATTTACAAGTACCAACAACTCTGCCCTCTTGGGCTGGATTGAGAATCGTCTCGGGACTGAGGTGATCATCAATGGTAAGCTATGTTTCCTGGATGACAAGCACGTCAATTCCCTTCTCGATGACATTGATATTGTTCTCCTAAGCCACGACACTGCACAGGTTTTATTCCCGCCCGCCACCATGACTAAGGAATATCCTGTAGATGTCCATGATCTTGATGATTTCCAATGCTATGTTGAGGCTGCCGTACCTGATGGGTATTGGATTGCTGTCCTCCCTCGCTGGTGAGGTAAAACAAAGTGCCCGCTAAGAAACAATTGCTTCTTAGCGGGCATTATTTGTCTTGCTACTAAATTATCAACGGAACCACACATTCAGCTTCGCCAGCGCTTGGGCACGGCCAGAGAATTCGAAATTGTAGATATCGGGACTTACTTTGTACTCAACACCGCTGGTGGAAAACGCTACAAAGCTATCTCCCACAACCTTGAGAGTGGCATCTTCAACGTGCATCTTCCACATGTTTGGATCCATATATTCGTTCCGGATTGCACTGATAAAAACACAGGTTCCAGAGGTCGTATCGAAGATGACAAATCCCTTGGAGGCTGCTGATTCCGCGACAGCATAAGCGGGGTGTGCAATTCCTCGGTAGGCTGCAAGTTGCTGGAGCCAATGCACAACACCATAAAGTGTATTAAAGTGCGTTGGGGAGACAATCCTCGCGGAGAAGTTAAACCCGTCCAATAGTCCAGGCCAGTTATCGCCTACAAAATTTTTCCATTTGAGTGTTTTTCCTTCTGCGGTTGTAAGTTTGATAAGTTGTATTTTTCTTTTACCCAGTACGTAATCGGAGACCCACACCTCCCCCGTAGTGAGATCTGAGACAAGGACTACCGGGTTGGAGGTAAGGACTGTTACCTTAATAGCTCTGGAATTGATGAATTCGGAGTATGCGGGGGCCGAAGAAGAACTAGACATGTGGTACCCGCCGCAGATGATGCACTTGTAGTATCGGTGCGCGATAGTTCGTCTGCGTCCGGTGCGGGAGAAGCGGGAGAGTTCTTGTTTTACCCGCTTCTCGCTGGAAAATCGCTTTTTGGAAGTGCACATGGCTTGTCGTCGCTGTGGGTTTCCATAAAGTTCCTTATATGCCCTGGCGAGGATGTTCTTTAGTTGTCCGGTAAGAAGCTTACTAATATTGGCATAAATAGCGTGTTCGACACGAAAAGGGGGAAGTTGGTTTTCTTTGTTTTTTCGGGTTGCGGGGATGGTTGCGAAGTCGAAGTATTCTGTAGGGGCCATGTCAATCCTTTCTTATTATCGTCGGGTGTAGTTAATTTTATCATGTTTACCTAAAGACAGCAAGAAGGTTCTGTCGTTCTGGGAATCCCAAACTACAGAACCTTCTTGCTGTCTTAAGCCAATTAAGCGGCTTCTAGCCACACATCTTCTTGGTCAACATGAACCTGAAAAGGAATCGACCCCACTCTTTCAACAATTCCCTTAGTGTTGTCATTGAGCGTGAAACCTTCTGAGTCCTTGTCAACAAAAAAATGATCCAGCCCCATAGACCTCAACCCAGCATTCGTAGAAAACAGGTCCTCGAATGTCGCTACCCGAAAAGTGCTGCTCATCACATTTCCTTTCACTGAAAAATTTCGTTACATCAATACAGTATCATCGTTTCCCTCGCAAATTCAAGATTTAGCGCTTTGATTGGTATTATTATGCAAGACAAGCTGCCACAGGAGAAATACACGTGAACAATCACAACAAGAAAGTTTTAAGTAGATCACTCCTCTACGCAGCCGGAGGACTTGCCCTACTAGGTATATCCTTTCTCGGCTACCGTATAACAACACCTGTCCCTAACAGCACATTATCCGGAGCGGGTGTATTCTTCCGCGCTGCTATCCCCCTACTCCTCGCATGCCTCTGTGCTGTAGCAGCAAACGCATTCTACAAAGCTATCACCGTAGAGAACTATACGGGAGGAAAATTCGCTTCCGAAAAGCCGCGTACCCACACCCCGGCTGAACCCGCCATAGAACCTGTGGCAGAGCTACCCCCAGAAGAGCCAGGTACAACACTGATAGGACGAGACAAGAATTCCAAGCTCCTACGACGCATCAACGACGTGATGGAACAAAGCTACACAGGAGTAGCCGCGCTAGCCCCTCGTAGTGCTGTCTATGCCAATGACGAAGACCTCGACCCCGTAGCTTTCGATATTGTGGCAGAAAAAGCAGGTTCGTTCTCTGACTCAGGAACTGTGTCCAAGCTCTTCAACTCAGTTACCCAATCCATCCCTAAGGGAAAAATACTCTGGGGAATGGAGCCCAACATTGTGGAAGATATACTCACCTTCAAGAAGAAAAAGCCTTTCAAGAAGATGATCTTCCCCAAGACCCCAGAAACAGTAGTCAAGGACGCAGAACATGCACTTGCCATGTACAAGGGGATGAAATTCAAGATCGGTGAAGATGTCTACGGAAATATCATCGAAATCGACCCCAAACGAGCACCGCACGGCCTTATTATTGGCGGAACGGGTGCAGGTAAGTCCGTGTTTACCCGAGGACTTATCGAAGATCTCCGTGCACAAGGATGGCAGATCGTCATTGTCGATGGTAAGAAGTCTGACTATGTGGGAATGGTCAACGTCCCCAATGTTATTGCAGTCGGCGGAAAGCTCGAAGACTGGGTTCGCCTTATTGAATTCGTCAACGACAATGTTGAGGCCCGCTATGAACGAGCTGCAGACCGAAAGCGTAAAGGACAAACCCCTGAGTTCGACCAGCCGCCCATGCTTTTCCTTGTGGACGAGACAGGCTCTGTCATGCGTGACATTAAGTCCAAGTACGGAAACAAAGGATTTAACTACGTTAATAACATTCTTAAAAACATCGCAGCTAAGGCGCGCCAAGCCAAGGTTCACATGTTCATGGCCGCCCAGGACGCATACAACACCACATTTGATGGTGACTTGAAGGCCAACCTGTCCTTCCGTGTGTCTTTGGGAACTATTGAGGACAGAACAGTCAAGGATGCTTTTTCTGAAGAAGCACGCCCCGAAGCTAAGCGTATTGGACAGTCCATCACCAAAGAGGATGCCGGTCGAGGTATTATCGAGATTCAAGACGAAAAGAAGGGAACAACAGTTGTTGAGTTCCAGTCCTACTTCGCATACTCTCCAGGTAACGAGGACGGAATCCCTGACAAGGACCCAATCAAGACCGCATGGACAGACTACAAGGAAAACGTCTCAGACAAGATCCCACGACTCTACCCACGTATCTGGTGGGAGGAACCAGAACCCGATGACCTGCGCAAGATTGAAAGCCCCGAGGTTCTGAACAACTATCGTGCCTTCTCCATCCAGGATGCACAGGGAAACATCAAGCCTTCGTTGAGACAATATGACCGCATGGATGACGATTATGTTGGATTTAGAACATCAGGCGGAGGTTCTGCAGCTGCCATTGTTGGCTTCGACATGGGAGCTTCTTCTGGATCCGTAGCTGTCACGCCCGATCCAGCAGGCGATGATGATTGGGACGGGAAGGATACATTTGACGTAGAAGGTCCAGCGACGACTTCTGTTGCTGAAATGGCAGGCGGAACCCCTATTGATGTCATGCCAGATTCTGCATTGAATAAAGTTGTAGAGCCAGAATCTGTAGATGATACTCTCAACAAAATGGAAAAGGACTTTAGTGGTCTCGAGTTTGATGAAGACGATGAAGGGGAAAATGATTCCCAGGGCGAGCAGGAACACGAAGCGGAGTCCGCAGAGAACACAGAAGAAGGAAGTCCGAATGATGACGACAAGGGATCAGAAGAATCTGTAGAATCTGTTGAGGAAACAGAAACTGTAGTGCCTGTAGATGATCAGGGAGATGTAGTTACACCAGAAGATGAGTCGCCAGTACCTTCGAGAACTGTGCTTACTCCCGAAACTGTAGATTTTGATACGTGGAATGTTGTCCAGCCTTTGGTGTCAGATGTCGCTACAGAGGTTTCTGCGGTTTCTCAGGAGGATTTTGAGCGTTTAGCTACTCTGATTAAGCGGGGTGATGTTAGCGACTCTAGCGAGCCCGTGGACACTGATTTTGAGGTGTCTGGGGATAAGGAATCATCTTTGCCTGATCACAAGCCTACTGTAGAGCTTGAGGATAAGGAGGTTCCTGAAGTCACACTATCGAAACCTAAGAAAAAAGCTAAGAAGAAAAAGTCGAATGGATTATCTTTTGATGATGGTTTCGATTTCTAGGCCGCAGCGGACGTTTGCGCGATTGTCATAAGATCTACCTTGTCGTCGATGACCTTGCTAATGACTTCTGTAGGTGTGGCATAATTAATAGTTTTGTCCATGGAGTCCCACCAACAATTACCATTTATGTAAATTCTGTACCACGGAAAATCTTTGTCTCCGAGAGATACTGTTTTGCATTCTTTAATACCACCGAGGAACTGTTCGAGGCTAGGGTCGTTAGAGCTTTCTTCAACTGTGGATCGGAATTTTTCTATGAACCTCAGTGCGTGTGCTTTGTGCTCAAAGGCCGGAGTTCCTTGCGTTTCATTCCTCAAAGATAGAAGAGCGTCGGTGAATTCTATGGTGGGTCTATCGTCAAATACCTCTGAGGGGACTGTGGGGTCAAAGGTTGACATGACGGTGGTAGGGTCAAGGTTATCTAACGTAAAGAGGATTGTGTACAGGTCTCCACCTTCATTAAGTCTTTCATTAATCGTATAGTCGCTGGTTGTTTCTATCTCTATTCGGATATTAACGGTGTCTACTTCTTCTCCAAGACTTAGTAGACTAAGTTTTGTGTTGTCAGGCACTCCTGCTAATGTAAGCGCCGTGGGTAATATTCTAGCCAGGTGTGTGCAGAAATCTTTGTTGTCAACGTAATGTCCTATCGGGGCGCTGTATTTGGCTCTTGAGATTCCCACTTCTAATAAGGATCTATCTGGCAGGGGTGTGATACAGAAATCGTCGCAGGTGTAAGTTAATTGTTGGTTGTCGAAGATAAGGTCTTCGAGTTTGTTGTCGATGATTTCTTTGAGGTTTGCGAACATGGTTGTCTCCATAATATGTTTCTTTTACTAAGTGTAACATGTTTATAGAGCTATCTTATTTCTCCTTCGAGATATTCTCCCAAGTAGACCAGTCCTTGTTATAGAACACGTGTGCCAGTCGCCTGAGGTCGTGTCAGGACCACACGCCACGATAAACTCCATGATCTCGACGAAGGGTTGAAAAAGTAAAACAAAAACCTACAATTTGAATTAGTTTCTAATTCAACTTGCATTACGAAAGCCACATCTGCTATACTTAAATCATCGCAGCAAGAGATACTTGCTTCACGGCCACAAGAAAGGCGAAACAATGACTGACACCAACTTCACCTCCCCTGACATCGACCCTAACGACCCGAAGAACACCACCGAATCCTTGCCCATGGTAATCACCAAGGACTACATCCTCCTTGCACGACTGGCAGGTGAACTCGGCGAAAAGCAGTGGCTCGAAGACCGCGTCCGCTACACCACCGCCACCGAAGCAGCCAAGCTCATGCGCTCCTCCTCCCCAAGCGGTCGCCGCGACTACGTAGACGGCAAGAAGGAACCTAAGAAAATCCCCGCCAACCGCGCTATGCAGTGGGGCCACGAGCGAGAAGACCACATCCTCTCCGAAGCATCCCGCATGTCCGGCATCGCCATCGAACACAACCACCAGGTCGCCGTGAAGTCTGACGATACCCGGTTCGCCGCAACTCCGGACGGAATTGGTGACGACGTTGTCGCAGAGGCTAAGACCTTTAACATCAAGGTCACCGACTTCTTGCCCGATCAGTACTTCTACCAGATGCAGTGGCAGATGTTCGTGTGCAACAAGAAGCAGTGTCTCTACGCCTACGAGGTTCACGAGGACTACAAGCCTGTAGTTGATGAAGAGACTGGCTCTTCTGTTCACTACCGAATCATTGATCGCGATGATGCAGTTATCAAGGCTATGGTTTCTGAGGTTGAGCTTGCTCTCGAGCAGATGAACGAGGTCAAGGAGTCCAGCGACCAGATTGACGACCTTATCTTCAAGCTCGCTATCGCCCAGGCTAAGACCAAGGCAGCTAAGGCAGAGGAAGACAAGCTGAAGAACGAAATCAAGAAGCTCACCGGAGCTGGTGTCAACGAGTACGCCTATGGATCTGCAAAGGGTAAGATCACTGCAACCTACCCGAAGCCTACCGAGAAGTTCAACTTCAAGCAGTTCCGCGAGGATCACCCGAAGATCTTCAAGAAGTACGGTGAGAAGTTTGTGTCTGTCTCCGAGCAGAACGCCCCGACCTTGCGCGTTACCCCATCCAAGGAGGTTAAGGCTGAGGTTAAGGATATCCTTGACGAGCTGAATGCTAAGTCTGTAGAGACTCAGGCGTCTGAGAACATCGCAGCTGGTCTTCCGGTTGAAAAGCCTGCCCCGAAGCGTAAGGCCCCGAAGGTTTCCTTTTAGCGAGAAAACTAGAAACCCCCAGCACCTATCAGGTACTGGGGGTTTTCTTTATGCCTTTGTGCCATCGTTGTTTGTTGGGAAAGCTTCGGTTCGCCAAAAACATCTCCTTGGCATTGTCTATAGAAAAATAGCTTGACAAATCTGCTACATTGAAAATATGGCACTTCCACAGGGGAAGAGCCTAAGAATCAAGTGGGAAACAATTCAACGATCCGGGCGGGTCCGAACAAGGCAGTTTCCCAAAACTATCAGGCGATAGACGGAGATTCTTTGATACAGGAAAGGACCTGATTTTTATGTCAACTGACATTCACACATACATTGAAAATATCGGTGGAATTGACAAGCTTCCGGAGCACGGGGTCGATATCCACTCCCCATCACATCCAGTACCTATCGGGCTAGACGCAGACGGCAACCCTGTCAGCATTGACCTTACCTCTCGTAGGTGGGCACATATGATTGTTGCAGGACACACGGGATTTGGAAAGACATGTTTCCTGCAAGCCTTACAAGAATCCGCAGAACTAATTTACCCAGGTTTAATTGAATTTCTTCCTGTCGAACACAGTATGGATATAGAAAAAGCCGAGCATATTAGTCTGAGAAGGCAGGAAGTGCTGAGCAAGCTGGGGGTTCGTAATGTCGGAGAATACAACCAGAAGTATCCGGAACATCCCATGTCGGAAATTTTTCTACTCATTGACGGGTACCCCGAGAAAAAATTCTCAGACCGAGACTGGGATGATCTCAACAGCCTGGCACGAGTAGGAAGATCCATCGGAATCCAACAGGTTCTGACGGCACAAGCTCCTGGAAAGGACCTGGAACTTCTTTCCACTAGAGTGTGTTTCCGTTCTACAGACGTAACTTCTAACAGGATTTTAGGTTCGGATGCTGCCACAAAGTTAGAGCTTGCGCATGCGATCATTCAGACCCCAGATACTGAACATGAGGTAGAGGTATTTTCCCCTCAACTAGCGATCCACACCACTCCTGATACTCGAGATCCTCTCGATCCTACAAACTTTCTCGAACTGAGAGGCTTAGCTCAGCAAATCATGCGAATTCCAGGAGAGAGAAACATTTCCGGAGTGAAAGTTATAGAAAAGGTAGAGGAAGCGCTGCGGGTTGTGTACTCCTCTGAGAACCTGAATCGTTTTAACCTTCATTCTACAGATTCCTACTACGGCCTGGAAGATGATAAGTACCTGTGGGGCATTACCGCAGGTAACTACGGTAAACTTGTGGAAATTCTTGCTTGGTTTGATAAGCAGGAAGTTTACTACGGTGTAGATACAGACGACGCTTCCGATTTGCTTCGTAGTTTCTCCCTGAATAGCAGCTTTGAGTATGAGACAGAGTACACAATCCTTCAAGCTATTCTAGACAGAGCGAAGGCTTACCGTGAAAGCCGCTCTTTCCTCACTCTGGCTGAAATGAAAGCACTTTTCACGAAGCTTGGGAGCCCTGTAGAGTAGACAAGACCGCTCCTTGCTGTTAACTTCTCTGTGTACTTCGGTGCTCAGGGAAGTTTCGCATATTTGGCGAGTTCCTTGACGTCTCGCCGCGAAATTGCCACCAAGAGAACGCTACTTGACGGAACCTCTAGGCTTGGGTAAAATACAATGCTATAGGGAAAGGTACACAATCAAGGAGAAACATGATGAAAGACATTATTTTCACGCCTACCGCTAAAGAGGATAATCCCAGCGAGGACATCAAAATTCAGCGCCACTACGAAGGCAAAGAGCCCTATTTCCACGACTTTCACGTCCTTCTCGACGCGGTAGGAGCCTACGTCGGAGATAGTCCCACTGTTATTGACTACGACGGAGAATCCGTAGAGGTCACCAGTAGCAACGCAGACACTAAGGTGTACTTTGGACACGAAGACGGACTTTTGTTTGGAGCAGGGATTTCAACTAATTTCCCTATTGAAGGTTCTCGCAAGATGGGCTCGGGCGAAAGGAACGACCCTATCTACTACCTCGTCAGATTCGAAACAAATGAGCTGCTGAGGATCCGCGAACGCCCCAACGCTGTAGCCGAATTCGTGTGGTTTGTCCTGGACTACGCAAAGTATCATGTAGACGGATTTTTGAAGTAGAGGGGAGATGGATTCTACCTCTCGCACAGCAAAAACTGACGAAAGTTTTTGCTGTGCATGTTTTGCATTCAACTAATAACACAAGTTACCGCCAATGGTTGCAACAGTTAACTTGAACTATTACACTAAATCATAGTAACATATAGTTAAGAACTAGAATTTTCGTGTATACTCTCTGTTATAAGGTATACATAAAACCTTGGAGTAAATGAAAGGGAACTGATGCAAGGTGTGAGAACAGCTAAGATGGCACAGTTAATGGGAGTTACTCCACAAACTATTCGTAAATATGTTAGAAATAACACCATCCCTTTCTACCAACTCCCCAGTGGACAGTTACTCTTCACCAAAGAAGACCAAGACACAATCCTAAGAAACAAACAAACCCCAGGGTCGTTTCTCGCAAATGAAATCTAAAGAGGCAAAGAAGAAACTTCTTCAACGAGCACAGGACAAGCTAGACAATGAAAACTGAGTTTAGAACTTTCCTACACTCACTATCACTCCTTGTCTCCAAGCAAGAATGTGAATACGTAAAAACGACACTTGATAGTATGCAAGAAGCACATCAAATGTTCTACTCCTCGAACATGAATTTCTGGGAGAGTTGTATTGGGTTAGATATATTGAAAAGTAGAGGCAGGTTCAGGGAGTTAGTTTTCGACCAGCTCGGCTATCCCAACAAGGAAGAATACTGGAGTAAGATAGAAGGAAACAAAGCAAAGTACGCTCGCATCTCCATTAACATTATCCGCGAGTTGCTGCTGTCTGTGTCAGAAAGACGAGAAGCTGCACGCATCTGCCAGATGTTCGATTTCGACATTTCCAGGTTGCCAGAAATAAGAGAAGTTCTTGTTGAAAAGGAACTTTACGTTACCTCTACAGTTCTGAAAAACATCTGTAGAGAAAGAAAAATAAGCCCTCTACCTAAGGTGAGTCTGTTTCGATTGGACGGCACAGCTGAGGATTCGCAAATCAGTACGGTTATGTGTGAAGACGGGGTTGTGTATTACACCATCCGAGTAGGTAGTAAAACAATCAAATTTTCCTTTCCTATTCCTGCAAACATCAGGCCACAAGCTACAGGTAAGTGGGCTCGACCAGTTATCCAAGTGAAAGATGGGGAAGTCGTAGCTCGTTTTTCTTATGAGGTCTGCGTTAATTATTTCACGAGTAACCCCAGTGAGAGAATTCTTGGTGTTGATCTGGGCGTGAAGAAACCTTTTTCTGCCTGTGTGAATTACGGTGACGGTTCTTACTCGACTGAACTTCTCCCCACAAAAGAGTTGACTCGATTAAATAATAAGATTCAGACACTTAATACAGAAGTTTCACGGCACTATGCGAAACTGAGAAACCTTGAACAACTACTTACTCATAACCCCGATCCAAAATTACTTCAGCACTACCTTGACGTTAGATACAATCTCGATAGTGTCAAGAAAAAGAGGGTTCGTTTAAAGGTAGCTGCAGCTTGGATTTATTCTCGAGACCTCGTTAACCATGCCAAAGAGAACAGGTGTGGGGTAATTAAGTTAGAAAACCTTTCTTTCCTGGAATCAAAGGGAGGAAAATGGAATTTTTCTGGTATTCAGGAAAAAATTATATCTACCGCCAGTTTGGAAAATATTGAGGTTCAAAGAGTTGGGGCTAGAGGAACAACTGGCAAGGATCCATTTTCTAATCAAGTCTCTAAACCAAAACCTGACAGGACAATTAGCACAGTCATTGGCCCACTGGACAGAGACTATGCATCAAGCCTGGAGGTAAGTTCAAGGGACGGCAAACTCGTTAAAAATCAGCGTAAAATTAAAAGACCCAAGAGAGGTAAACCTAAACCTTTGAGAGGAAAAAGTTGCAGAGATAAACACTCTCCAACACCGAAGAGACCTAAAACTAGATCTCGAAAGAGTGTTCTAAAAGAGCAGGTGAGGGAAATCAAGGAATTAACAAAAAGGTCCGGTTCTTCCGAATCCGTGGAGTTCTCGGGTGTAGCTAGTCTTCGCACACTGCATGAGACAGAAACGTCTCACCTAATGGAAACTTCCCGACCAAGTATTAACAAATATACTTGAGTATAACGAAGTTTTCAACGGTAGTATGAACATGGATACACAAAAGATAAGGGAAAGGAACACTCATGACCGAGTTTGAAGACAATGATGACTACGAAGTTATCGAGATCTGCACCGATTGTACAATGCTTATTCTCAACGGCGATCTCCCAGAGAACTTTGATCCAGATAACGACGATCCGAGCGACTACAAGAACTGGAGTCTCGCTCGTTTTGAGAAGGAAACATCGGAGGTCACCATGCTTGGAGGCGAAGAAGAAGGGGGTGGTGACGCAGGATTTTCTATGCGAGACTGTGACCTATGCGAGACCAGCCTCCCAGGTGACCGATTCTATGCCGCTCGCTGGTACTAGAAAATCATCCGTTTTCGACTCAATGTCCATGTGGATCTGCTTTTCTATCACCAATCCGTGACTTGCTCGGCACATCACTGCCACCCTCAATATTATCCGCAACAGAAAAAGACCCTCAAGATTCTGCAAGAAACTTGAGGGTCTTTGCTTCTGTCTTATTACTCTTGAGACTCCTCAGTAGCCTCTTCCTCCTGCTTCACCTGACGAGGCTTAGCGGGAACCTTGTAGCCCAAGCTAATAAGCTGATTACGGGATACAACGCCTTCATCGATAGCCTGGTAGATCAAAATAGCATACTGGGTCTTCAACTGCTTACGCTCTTCATCGAGACCTTGATCTTCATTAGACTCCAGAGTCTGATTACGAAGATCATTGAGCTGAGAGAATGTAGTCTTCATGTACTCAAACACCTCGTTGAAGTCCAAAGAGGATAGGGACTGAACATCCTCAGAAGGCTTCACCGAATTGCGGCCACGCTCTTTCTTGAAACCATGCGATTCAAAGAAGTCAAGTGTGAACACACCTTCAGCAACCCTATTGGAAAGCTCCTGCTGATATGCGTGACGGAGAGCATCTCGCTGCTCCTCATGCTGATTACGAACCTGGTCAACCTGATCGAGACGCTCCTTGATCTGATTAACGGAAGAGAAAAATTCGGACTGGCGCTGCTGGAGCTGCTCTACTGAAATTGACATGGACAAATCCTTTCGAAAAATTTATTTCTATCTCTTGTTACTGTAACACATTAACTGTTTATCCCCAAGCTGCTTAACGTGTGTTACAGATTTTCTTTTGCAGCTCGGGGCACATTCCTTCTACTCACCCCACGGCTGGGTATTAGCTACCTGAATATTAATGGCCTCAGAGTTCGTAAACAAAATGCCTTTACCAGGACGCTTGGGGGCGAACCTATGACCACGAACACGACCGTGCTCCGCCGCACCAGATAGCATCAAAATTGAAGTTCCCTGGTCCGACATCAACTTACCGAACTTCTCGGAGAAATCAGACAACGTATTATCTGCATCTGCAGAGTTATTAGTCGCAATAATAAAGCAACCTAAGTCACTACGAGTACCCAATAGCTCGGTCAGCTTCATGGAATTAGATCCTCGCTCAATACCGCGCTCAAGCATCTTGAGGCCATCAATTAGAATATAAACATCAGGACCTTCATACCAACTACGGTTCAGAAGCTGGGCCCTAGTCATACTCATATCATCACCTTTAGGCTTCCTCTTATCCATCATTTTATATAAGGATCCCATCGCTTTGTCAAAATCCTTAGCATTGGACGCATACTTAGCAAGGTAACCTTGCTCCTTAAGAATCCTCGCTTCGTTATAGAGACTTCCGGTCTGATCGAAAATAACAAACTTGGCTTCGTTGGGGCTCTTTTGCTGAATAACATTGTTAATAGACGCGCGTAGAGTATTAGTCTTACCAGCACCAGATTCACCAAATACCAACAGGTAAGGGCTCTGATTGGCCTTCGTCGTATCCACAATATGCATATCCTCTGTAGAGATACCGATAGGCATAGCGGCAGTACGTGCATCCTTGTTCAAGTTCTTTTGTACATGGTTCCACATGACCTTGTACTCGAACATTGCTGGAACAGGTCGAACTGGCGGAGGGAACTCAGTATTAGACTGCTCAAACTGGCTGCGAACAAAAGCTGCTTCTTCCCTAATGTCCTCCGTGTAATCTGCCTGTGGGTCGAAAATATCGTTTCCGAGCCTATGATCAACAGGAGTAGGCTTCTTGTTGAACGGAAGAACAGTTCTGTAATACAACAAGTCCGCAGGATCAACCGTAGTACCTGGCTGATCAGTGCCGATAGTCCTGAGTTTCTCCTTAGCCTCGGCTGGAAGTTCAATGATCTGAGTGCTTCGGAAAACAATATCACCAGGAACAGAAGACGCTAGGCCAAATCCCACATCCTTGTTCTTTTCAAGGCCAGTAAAGAGAAGATGGACACCAGTATCTGAACCTTGATTGAGGATAAAACGCATCTTTTCATCAAACACGTCCTTTTCCTCGTCAGTAAGGCCAGTACGTAGTCTTCCAATACCATCAATAGCAAGGAACAGGTGACCATACTTATCTCCAGGAGCTGGGCTCTTCTGCTTCTCTTTGAGATACTCTTGGATAGAGTGTGAACCCAGATTCTTCATGTTCTGGTTACGCACCCTAATGACACGTACCGCCTCACCCAGGTAACGCTCAATAATATCCTCGTCAGTCCTGCCTCCCATAGCAATGACATGAGGATACTTTTCAATAGCACGAATCTCGGCACCGTCCCACGCCATGACCATAAACTGAACCTGGGAAGGAAGATAAGAACGAGCAGCAGACGCAATAATTGTCTGCAACGTTGTCGTCTTACCCGCATCAGGATCGCCTGAAATGAAGATATGATACTGCGAAGACTCAGAAGGTCTAATAGAAAATGGAATCAGAGAATGCTTACGAGGAACATCCTTAATGCCAATATCAAACACAAGATTCGGATACTCTTCCGTCCTATTTTGTGGCATCATATCCTGGAAGGTGCTAGGAACACGCAACGGCTTCTGCCACAACTGAGGAGCCTTAATTCTATCAAACATAGAAATGCGCTCCATGAGAAGTTCCTTCATTTGATGTAGCTCCGACTCATCAATATCAGGCCTTGACTCGGCAGCTTCAACAATCTCGTCCTTCTTATCCTCTTGATTCTCTGATAAGAAATCATTAAGAACACTGTATTGCTCAATAGTCTCAGTATTCTCGTTCTCGCTTTCGTCAATAAACTCGAACTCAGATGTAGACTTTATTACCTTCTCGTCCTTAAGAGGGGGAACGTACAACTCCTCAATGTGGAAGGTTCGCATATCGATGGTTTCATTCTTAGACTTCTTGTTGACAATGGAATCGCCTTTACCAGTCTCAAGAGCGTGAGCCCTGTCGGTACCGATAACCTCATTCGAAATACGCATCGAGCTAACAGCAAGAGCGATACCATATGTCACCTGATCCTTCACCTCGCCAAGAAGTGAAGAGTCAATGTTCTGCGATACAAGGAACAGGTGCATTCCCAAAGAACGACCCACGCGAGCCACAGAGTCCCACAATTTCGTGTACTCCCTGTGGTTCTGCATGAACTCTGCGAACTCGTCGGCCACAATAAACAAATCAGCCATCGGGGGAAGATCTGGGCGGTTCTTTTGTAATTTGCGGTACTCACGAATATCTTTTACTCCAAGTTCGTTAAAGACCTCCTGGCGGCGTGTAGATTCACCCTCGATAACGTCATAAGTACGCTCAAGTAGATCGGTTGCACCCTCAAGGTTAGAAATTGTGGCGATAACATGCGGCATCTTTTCATACCCTAAGAATGTAGAACCACCCTTGAAGTCCATAAGGATGAAGTTCACCTTATCAGGACCATGAAGTGCCATCATACCAAGAACCACGCCACCAATCATGTAAGACTTACCCGAACCAGTACGTCCAGCACCTACACCATGCGGACCGTCGCCACCAACGGTAGCCTCGGCTAGGTCCAACGTCACAATAGCTGGCGTCACATGATCGCCTTCACGACCATAACCAATAGGGACAGTAATATGGTCATCATATGCATTAGCGATCCAGTTTTGGGTAGGATCCCACTCGTCAATATCGTGGATTCCCAGAACTTCAAACCATGTCTTCTTCTTAAACGACTGGTGAACTACTGTTTGACCACCATCTTCTACTGTAGCGATCTCCATAGGCTTCCATCGTGCCATAGAACGAGCAAAGTACTCAGCTTCGTAAATTTCTACGAAGTCGCCATTGATGATTGCCTCAGACCCTGGGATCTCAATCTTGCGGTTATCGTCCACAAAAAATCGTGCGGACTTCGATGTTGCAATAAGATCGCGTCCCGCTGCCGCAACAATATATGTAGCATTGACCCTAGAGCTAAACTGCTTAGGCTGCGGCATACGAACTTCTGTGTGTGGCTTGTCAACAATAACAAGATACATAGGCTTAGACTCGTCAAACGGGTCCGTCGCGTCATCACAAACCTCAGAAAACTCACGCATAGTGGAAAAGACAAGTCGGGCAGGGCCAGCTTTATCCGACTTTGTGGGGTGGAGGCAGTGAGGAAGCCACTTTGCCCATTCCCACCGTGGGGACTCGGGGTTGTCTGTCACGATAGCAATACGGAAGAAGTTTGGGGAATGGTTAAATGCAACAGACATCAGCATGGCACGAGTTAACCCATACACGTTTTCCTTATTCCCCTCAATAGCCAGAGCATTGGTTTCCAGCAGATTGAAGGCAATAGGGATATTAGGAACGAATGCTTGGACACGCACAAAGTTTCTGAAGGCCGAGGTGGTCACAGGCTCCAAAGACTCGGTAATAGGCAAAGGCTCAAAAGTAATAGAAGGCATCAGGTTCGATACTCCGGTACCCATGCGCATCGACATGTAGGGAGAGAAACTAATCTCGTCAATTGAGCCAGGGAATGCGACAAGCCCTCCACGGTTTTCTGGGCCGGTCTGCCACATAACGGGCAGCTCGGGATCTGTATTTCCTACGTAGTCTGCAAGTGTTGACGGGTTAGGGAAACTGGTTGCCTGAACCGAATGTAGTGCCTCACCGTGCTGGTGGACCTCCTTCCTTTTTTCGCGCAAAGCCATGGTGTAACTTTTACGAGTAAGATTCAAAGATCCGGTTGAGTCATTGTTCGCACCTGTAAACATCATCATCATGGACATCATCATCATGACCGGCATCATGAGCATCATCGGGTTCATCGCCCCTCGAGAACGCATCATGGTAAACATGAGCATCATCATTCCCATCATGACTACAACCATGATAATAGGCATGATACGGGCAAAAATAGGCGGCTTTGCTTGCTCCTCGATAGTTTCTGGCGCTTCTAACTCAATATCGTTTTCATCAATTGTAAACGGAGCTCTTGGTGGGGGTACGAATAATTCTTGTGCAGACACTAGAAAGACCCTTCTTCTTCGTCAGTTGCTGTTGGCTGTGTGGAGGTTTGGGTATCCACCGACCCATCCTTTTTAGGAACCAGTTGGTCCTTGGGAGAAGGAATAGACTCCCATAGTGTAAGTGCATTAGTTTGTGACAACGTAGGCCCTTCGGGCAGAAGCTGGAGATACTGCCAAGGCATGTACACTGGTGTCTTTTCTTCCAATCCTAGGGCTTGAATTGTAGCGTTTACATCACCTTGTTCATCTCCGCCAATGGGATAACGAACTCCTTCAGGAGAAACATAGAAAATAGCAGACTCAGTAACAGATTCGTCATTAAGATCTGTTGTCTGATAGAACCATCCAGTACTTTCTTTTCCAGGATAATATCTGTCAATAGAGGGGCCATCGCCACCTGTGATAGTTGGCGTTAAATCTTCTCTAGTCTTGTCTGTATCCTTCAACTTGATAACGTCACCAGCGAAAAGCTCTACCTTTCCCTTTCCCTTAGCTTCTGGACGTGACCATTGTGCACACACTGTCTTCTCAGAACGAAGGCTAGGCATTTTTGAAGGGAAATTTCCTAGGTTAATATCATCTGTCTTGGGGGCGTTGTTAATTGTTGCAACCGAGGGGTTACGTACCATATCGGAACCTGCGGTGACAAGAATCCTACCCAAAGCCTCGTTAATCTGCTGGATCCCTCCCTCGGTAACGACATAGAAGTTGGAGGGAACATCGGGCATTTCTTGAGTGATCACAGTTCCGACAGAGTATCCTTGTACCCCTGACTGCCCAGAACCAAGTGCTGGTGGAGTAAGTCGAGGAACGGACGGAATAGCGTTAAGGAACTTAGGGGAAACCACAATAGCATTCTTCTGTGCTTCACTATCGATCCCTAAAGCGCCGCGAATAGTGTCATCTTCCATAGAAACCTCAGCGCGCTTGCCGTTAAATATGAGCCAATACTTTGATTTGTCAGCTACAGTGATCAACGCTACATCTGATTCTGAGAATTTCTCCATGTTCAGTGAATCCCCAGCGGCATAAATTGTATCTACCCTGAATTCAGACTCTGGGTCCAAAGGATCTTTACCAATCTCTGCAGAGCACACAGACCCTTGAGGTTTTCTATCTTCACCAACAATAATCTGACTTGGGGCTGAGGCGATACCCATAAACATGCCCTTTTCTTCATTATTAAGAGACTTATCGTCTACGGACTTCGGTTCTGCCGGGCTTCCTGTAATAAGCGATGCCGACACGGAGTTTGTTACTGGGTGCCAAGCATTGTTATATTTAACGTATTGGGAACCAGACTTTGTCACCACATAGGAGCTGTCCCCCAATTTTCCCTGAGGACTAAACATAGAAATAACAAAACCGGCTAGAGCGATAAGGCACACGGCGAGAAGTCCCAATCCAGTTGCCATGGAATGGGAAGAGAAAGGGGAATCAAGGAGACGTGTATCTCTACGGACGAAAGCGTCCTCACGTCTTTGCATGGAGAACTTATATCCAGATAATTGGGTTTTTGTTGTTCTATATCTAGGCACCGGCGACTCCCCTTAAAATAATACTGTGTTGACAATGCTTCGAGTGGCTGAAAGAACATCCTCGGCTGTCAACGTCATAAGTGTACCAGTTGGAACCCTGTTGTAATCGTATCCACGGAGTCTTTCTAGCCTATTTCTGGTTGCTTGTTCGATAAGGTTACGGGCGAAACGGCCATTACCCAATTTGTCGAGAAGCTTAATTCCAGAAGGATCTGTGCCGTTGATCTTACTTACTTCGTCAATGATGGCTTGTTTTGCTCTAGGCTCGAGGATACTATCATCCATACGAGCTACACCCTCAGCGATGTCTGCAATCTCTTCTGGAGAATAGGACTCAAAGAGGATCTTGTTCGCAAAACGAGAACGAAGACCTGGGTTGGTTGCTAAGAACCTGTTGAGCTGATCGTCATACCCAGCAATGATGACAATCAGATCATCGCGGTGATTTTCCATTTCTTGAAGCAAAACACTCACTGCTTCTTGTCCACGGAAATCTGTTTGACCATGTCGATCTTGAATCATGTCAGGTGCCTCGTCAATGAAGAGCACGCCGCCTCGAGCCTTCTTGATAACCTCCATCGTCATCTCTGCTGTTGAACCTTCGTCTGCTCCGATAAGGTCGGCACGAGACGCCTCAATAAGTTCAGGGTTCTGAACAACACCGTATCCTGCATACAGTTTAGCGATAATGCGAGCAATGGTGGTCTTACCCGTTCCTGGAGGCCCTGCCAGAATTAAGTGCTTTGTCGTGTCTGTAACATTAATGCCACGCTTTTTCTTTTGCCTGTTGAAAAGTATCTCTTCTTTCATCAGACGGATCGAGTTCTTCACTGACTCCATACCAATTTGACGATCCAGCTCAGCTTCGGATTCTTTTACAAGATCATGCATGCGTTGAGTCTCGCCCTCTTCAAGAACTTCGACCGCAGGCTGAGTATTAACATCCCAGTAACGTGTTCTATTGTTAATTGCTTCGGGGGTTGTAATGGGATACATTTCCATCACATTGTCACGGGCTGAAATCAAAGAGTCCGTAGGATTAATTTCAATTCCTCTTTCAAGCAGTTCCTCGGCGTCTTTAAACCTAGTTTCTTGACGAGCGATGAGCGCAAGCCACCTATAGGCTTCAGCAACAAGATCGATATTATTGGACTTGAGTACAAAGTTCAGATGTTCGATAGCATTTTTATTGTTACCCAAGTGAGCTAAAGAAACGCCCTTAATGAAGATACCAATAAAATATAAGTCTCTATCAATAACCGGCTTTCCATCCACCAGCTCAGGAGAATCCGTAGCTGGGTTATAGACAGGAAGCTTCTCTAGAGCCTGTCCAGCTACAAACGCATCAACCCATCGTTTAGATTCAAAGTTTAACACAGCCAACGCAAGCTTTGTTAAGGGGTGGTTTTCGTCTGGCGTTTCCACAAGAGCCATGTTTGCACTATTAAAGGCTCCTACTCGTGCAAGACGAATAGCTTCAGCAGCATGAACCCTGGCTCGTGAGGTGAGTCGAATTCTATACCCAAAAAACGGAGTCTTGTATTCTAATGCGGGGAATGCTACAGGTTGTCTAATTGACATAGACAACAACCCGAACGTGTGTCGCACAGAGAATAGATCCTTCATCTGCTTATGTGTAATAAACGTTGACGTGTCTCGAGCGGCTAGGTATCCTCTAAAGAAATCTGCCTGTTGTGGATACAGGTACATCCCACTGTAGAACAATTTTCGCGCTTCTGGTTTATCATCTTTTATGTACAGGTCTCTGAAAGCCTGACGGTAGTCTTCGATGATTTGTAGATCCATAGATTTAATTTCCTACTGCTGTTGCAATGATTGAAATGGTCAGCCCCAATATAATAATGATAAGGACAAGTGTTCGTAAAGGTAGATTATCCAACGTTTGTCGTCTTTCCTCCAGTGCCGATGATTGAAATAGAGCTTACAGCAAACGTATCATCTGGCGAACCCGGCTGTGGCTGTGGTGCATTGAGATCTGCAGGCTCTGTAGCAAGGATTCGAGCAGTGACATGGTTGGTTGTGACCTCTGGGATTTTAACTGATGATTCTCCGCGAGAAGGAGTGATCTCCTGGATTACAGGGTCGTAATTGTCACCAAACTGCCACTCGATCTTAGTGACCACGCGGTGCTTGTTCCATTCGTCTTCTCCTCGAGGTGCAGTGTAGTTAAATCCTGGGACAACAGAGATTTCTTTAATGGTTGATGCTGAGGCAAGATCAATATCAAGAACAACGCCGTCAACACCATATACTCTTTGGCATACCCATGCAGTTGTTTTATCATTATCGAAGGCTGATGATGCATCAGTAGATCCTTCTTTAGGGCACTGTGCTACTGCGCCTACTGGTGCAATGGATCCAGCTATTTCTGCCTGCGGTGCGGCTTCTTGCTGCGTTTGTTCTTGAGTAGCGGTGGCAGGTGCCTGAGCGACGGGCTCTTCTTGACTTGCACGTCCTGTGATGGCAACGCCGATCAGTGCAATGATAAGAAGAAAGACTACACCGCCGCCTATAACAATCCACTTGCGTAGACCAGAATCGTCTTCATTGACCCAATAGAGAAGTTTCTGGAAGACGTTAAGGTCATCGTCTTCATCTTCTTCATCGTCAAAGTC
>QWCQ01000648.1_pt1 | contig 20571 bp, 11 predicted proteins | sample 1972701 | NCBI WGS metagenome assembly QWCQ01 (sample SAMN09866704, study PRJNA288562) | Human gut metagenome isolate pre4_stool, whole genome shotgun sequencing... | reverse complement strand
CAATTTCTGTTGTGCTTCCTTCTTGATACTTAGGAACATCTTTCCACTTGGCTGCAATATTACCGTTTGTAAGTTCTACAGGGTCACCTACTTGGGTCTTACCATTATACAATGCCAATTTTATTGTTGGGTTAGTTGTCGGAGCTGCTACTCCGTCTTCTGCTGCCCATATTTTTGTTGCCTTTATTGTTACGGTTTCTGGAATGGTTTTATTTAATGTGTTTGTTATTTTAAAACCATCTGTCACATTGCCTTCTACTTTAACAGTATATTCTTTCTTGTCTAAAGTTATTTTTTCGTTTTCTTCGCCTATTTCTTTTACTGTATAGTTAATCAAGTTGCCATTTTCATCTGTCTTTAAAACATCTTTCCACTCAGCTGCAGTATTACCGTTTGTAAGTTCTACAGGTTCACCTACTTGGGTTTCACCATTATACAATGCCAATTTTATTGTTGGGTTAGTCGTCGGAGCTGCTACTCCGTCTTCTGCTGCCCATTCTTTTGTTGCTTTGATGTTAATTTTTTCTATTGGCGCTGTGTTGGTAATGGTAAAACCTTTCGTTGCATCGCCATTTGTTGTGACCGTATATTCTTTGCCACCTAGGGTGATTTTTCCATCGGTCTCTCCAACTTCTTTTACTGTATAGACAATTTCTGTGCCATCATCTTTAAAGCGAGGGAGGTTACTAAAGGTTCCTGTCCAACTATCTTTATTTAATTTAAGGACTTGGTCTGTTTCTACTCCGTCCTTCAAAAGCTTAACAGTAACTTCTGGCTTATTGGCATCATCTGGAAGGTTTTGCCAAATTTTTTCAACATCTATGGAGCGAATCTTTCCGATAGTATTGGTAAATTCAAATTTATCAACTGAAGTATTTAAATCGCCCTTGTACATCTTGGCAGATTCAACTTTTAAGCCTTCCTTGACGCTTGTGTCCTTTACGACTTTAACTACAAGATAGTAAACAGTCTTGTCGTACTTATCTCCTTCTTCGACTTTTTCAGGAATAATTTCTCTAAGCTTTAGGACATGAGTTCCTACTCCACGAAGTTTCAAAGAACTTGTGATACTTCCGTCTACCTTATTCCTCAAAATATCTAAAGGTTCAAATTTCAAAGCACTAAGATCGACATTGGCATCATCCGTTTTGGCAATGTCCAATTGGAAACTAAAGCTGCCATCACTTAAAGTTGTAAGCTTGCCATTAGTATCCTTCAAAATTTTTGTCGCACTTAAATTATAAGGACAAGTGATCATTTCATCTTCAATAATTTTAATTTGACCTAAAGTATAAAAATTACTTCCCTCTGTAGGTTCTTTTTTCAAAGTAAATGGATGGTAGTCCTTATTTTTATAATAACCTTCAGGAGCCTTGACTTCTTTTACAGCATATTCCTTGTCGTATTGCAAAGCCCAGCCGTCTTTATCTTGTTCGGCAACTATAATCGCCTTACCACTGTCATCTGTTATATAGTTTGCTACATCTGCACCATCTTTTTGAACAGGCTCCCAAGCATTTCCAACTTTTTCATAAAGTTTAAATTCTGCACCTTTAAGTGGAATTTGATAAGCGTCCTTATCGACTTTTTGAATTGTAATAAATGGAATTGTCGCACTGCCTGTAGTATCTGATGAAACAGTCTCTGTTGTTGTACTTGTAACCTTACCTTGACCGGAAATTGTAGCCGTATTGCTCAATTTTTGCCTTCCTGTTCCTGTTATAAGGCAAGTATAAGTTACTTTATAAGGAACTCCATCAGGTATATTTGCCTTTAATACCTTTGCATTGGAATCATAAGTCCACTTCAAATTGTCATCTTGGTCTGTCTTTATGTTGTGGAATTTTAAGCTTCCATATACAAGAGACATATTAGAAGACATAGTATCTTCCAAGATCAAAAAGTCATCTTCTGGGAGATAGTCCGTTCCACTTTGGTTGACTATCAACTTGTAATTGGCAATGGTGTTGCCATTTTTATCCTTTTGTGTGCTTACAGTCTTCTCCTGTGCATTATAAGTCTTGTCTTGGGTGGTTTCATTCGAATAGATGATTTCATTCTTGCTTTCTTTAGGATTTAGTAGCCATTTGGCACTTGGTGTGCTTGCACTGGATTTAAGATAAACTTTGCCTTCGGGATCTTCCAATGCCCTCTTATAAAATTCATCCAGATATGGGTTTGGATCATTAGGATCTTTATTAGGATCTTTCTTGATATTATAAGTGAAGTCCAGTTCGTAGTATTGAGGATCGTCGCTGTCTTTTGGAATATTCGTCCAAGTCTTTGGCCAATTCTTGATATGTGCCACATAGCCCTTTTCGCTTTCCGTGACATCCAGATTAACAACCTCGGTTGTTCCGCTTGGGCTTCCTTTTCTTCTACCCATCAATTCCATTTTGATCTTTCCATCTTGATTCTTTGCCAATTCAAACAAAGTCTTATCTACAGTAATCTCAATGTCTCGCGGCTGATCGGTAGGGAAGTTTTGAATATTCAGGGTACAGTTGGCCATCCTGCTGCTATCATATCCTCTTTGATCGCTCGTCATGATTAAGCGCTCAGGATAATAGCGGAAGTAATTCTCTTTTTTCGTATCCTTTTCATCATAATCATAGTCTTTTATTAGGATGCCATGGTGAAATCTACCGCTCATCCCATGATCTTCATAAAAGTTTGAATCAGGAAAGTAATAGCCTAAATAATCGTTAAAATCTGTATTGAAGGTAATCTTATAGCGGTGGTCTCCCGCCTTGGGAAGAAGACCTCTTGTCCATTTTCCTTCCTCGTCAAGATGTTGAAATTCAATATCTCCGCTACTATTCACGACGAATTTTTCCTTGTCGGACGAAAGCTCCTTCCATTCACTTGTATTGCCGTTTTTTACCTCTTCATAGACCTTGTAGCTAGAGGGAACAATCCTGTCTAGTTTAGAGCCATCTTTGATATAAGTAAGATTGGTTTTCGAATAAAACCCTAATTCTGACCCTTGCGCTTCAAAACATGAAGGCACTGTAATGATGGCATCCCAATTAAGCTGCCAATTTCCCCAATCCATCGTCGGCTTGTTAATGATAAGATCAAAATTTTCTCCGGCTTTTTCATTCTTAAATGTTACAGAAAGATTTTTATATTGACCACCGTCCACCGGCCCATCGGGATTTTTTCGATCCACTTTAACGTAAGGATTGGAGTCTATCGTTGGGGATCGATACCAGTTTAAGTTGATCGGGTAGTATTCATAGTCGATTTCATAATACAAATTCCCGGCATCTTCAGGAAAAGTATATGACCAGTCATAACGCTTATAAGCATCTTTTCTTTCTTGAATCTTAATGTTATCAAGTGGTACTTGGTATTTTTTTATTATATTTCCATCACGATCTCTTCCTACAACTTTAAGACCTTCATTTATCGGAAGACCCTCTCCCTTAAATCCGAAAGCACTCAAGCCCCTAGCCACGTCTAAAATTTCATGGATCCTTGCATTTCCCATATCTCTATGGAAAAATTCATTGAGCTTGATACGAACATGCTTTACCGGCCAGTAATTCGGACAAGTAGTTCCATCGCCATAAGAACGCCAAATCAATTTATTCGGACTTTTGTCCTGCTCTTCATCTTTTGGAGAAATCATATCTAAATCAAAATATGGAATTTTCTGAAAAGTTGTCGCTTCTGGTGTGTTTTCACCATTGTCGCAAGATACCGTAACTTTATTTAGCGTCTGTGCTTCGGTAGATGATTCGCCATGAATTTTTTCATAGTCTACTGTGGCTGTAAATTCAATATTGAAATCGGCTGTCTGACCCTTTTTAATTTCAGGAATCGTTATAGTAAATCCAGTGTTTCTTGTGCCGTTTTTTTCAATTTTTATCAAATCTTTGGATAGCTCGCTGCCATAAAGTTCTTTAATGCTGATGGAATCTTTGTCTATATTCAAAATTTCGCCAATTTGTTGATCATTAATTTTCAAATTCTCTATATCTGTGTTTGTGTCAGTCTTGACTTGGATATAGAATCTTACCTTGCCTTCCTTGTTTTCTTTACGGCCGTATTCTGACCATATCGCAATTCGAAATCTCGGTTTCTTTTCTTCCGGCGGTGTCGGAGGATCTGGAGGCTTTGGACCATCAGGTTTTTCATCTACAACAAAAGTATTTTTCCTAATCTCATCGCTAAAGGCAATTTCTGTAATTTTTTCTGTCACCTTAAAGTCGTTATTTATTGTAAATGTAACATTATCTGAACCCTTTAGTTTGTCATAATTGGGGTCTTGTGCATTAAATTTTACAGTTAAAACTCCATCTTTAATCTCGTATGTATTATCTTTAACTGTAACTGTTTGAGGCACTCCCCCTGCTCCAGAGTAGGTAACTCTGATGTCAAAGGTCTTTATGCCCCCCCCACCATTTCTAGGCCCTCAGGGATAGTGTATTTCAACTCTTCGCCCTTATCTGGGAATTGATGGTCTTGTGTTTCCGAAAAGGTCATGGAGAGCTTGTAGGTGTCTCCCTTTTCAATTTTTAACTTGCCATTTTCTTCGGGAATTTTGTTTCCCTTGTCGTCTGTCAAGACAACTTCTGTTAGAAATTTTTTCAAATCAGTTTCACTTCTTGCCATAACGCCATAGGGCATTTCACCTACAAGCATGACAATTAGCAAAACCCATGCAATTATTCTTTTGCACAGTCCTCGTCTCATATACTTCCTCCTATTTTTAATTTTTAATATTTGCTCATTTTATATTTAGCAAATATTATATGCCGAAAAATTTTATTTTTAGAAATTTTTTACAATATAATTATTCAAGAAATTTTTTTGATTTTCATCATATTTTTGTTTTTGCAAAATTTACTAATGATTTTTATGGTGTTATTACAAATTTCCTATAATAATTATTATAAAAAATCCTAAAAACAAAAGTAACTTAATGTACTCAAATAGTACACAAGTGGCTATTCTACTAGCTTCATTTTACCATCTTCTAATATTTATAACAATAGCTTTACCTCAATATTTTTTTCGTTTACAGAGTTAAAGTATAATTTTTTTTCAATAAAAATATTTTTTTATAAATTTATCAAGTTAATGTATTTATTTTCTATTTAAGTGGTATAATATAATTTAATTGGAGGTGTTATTATGGGTGGCTTAATAATTGTTGCCATTATTGTAATCGTTTGCTATTTTATATGGAGAAAGAATCAAAATAAAAATACTCCAAAGGAAAAGAAATCTCTTGAAAGTAAAGAAAAAGTATCTGCTGAAAAGCTACATAAGACAGAAGATCTTAAAAAGTTTGATGACTCTGTGAAAACTTCTAAGGCTGAAAAAGATTTTAAGTTGGATGAAAATTCTGCCAATGATTTTGAAGTAAGAGAAGAACAAAAATACGATGGATCTAGGAAAAAGGATCGCGGCAAAAAGAGAAGAGAAAAGAGAAAGCTAGAAGCTGAAGAAGAAAATAAGGCTCCTGCTAGAAAAATTGATGATAAAAAAGTTGAAGCTAAGGCTGAAAAAGTTGAGCCAAAAGTAGAAAAAGTTGAGCCAAAAAAAGAAGAAGCTAAGGCAAAAGTTAATGAGCCTGTGAAAAAGCTTGAGCCAAAGGTTGAAAAGCTTGAAGCAAAGCCTGAAGCTAAAAAAGAAAGTGTAAAACCAGCAGAAAAATCTGAAGCGAAAACTGAAAAGGCTCCAGAAAAAACTCAAGCTAAGGCTGAAAAGATTGAGAAGCCAGTAGAAAAGGTTGAACCAAAAATAGAAGAGGCTAAGGCAAAAGTTAATGAGCCTGTGAAAAAGGTTGAAGCAAAGCCTGAGGTTAAAAAAGAAAGTGTAAAACCAGCAGAAAAAGCTGAAGTTAAAACTGAAAAGCCTGCTGAAAAAGTTGAAAAACCAGTTGAAAAGATCGAGCCAAAAATAGAAGAAGCTAAGGCAAAAGTTAATGAGCCTGTGAAAAAGCTTGAGCCAAAAGTAGAAAAAGTCCAAGCAAAGCCTGAGGCTAAAGAAAAAATTGATAAGCCAGTGGAAAAATCAAAACCACAAAAAATTATTTCTACTAATGAAAAGTACAGCCACATTATAAAAGCCCTAGGCGAAAATCCTTGGGAGCTTGCCAGTGAAAAGATAAACATCAAGCTTGAAGACCTTAAAACTAAAAAGCCTTTAGATGAAAATTATTCCCTTGATGATATTAAAAAATCACTTACAAGAGAAAACCTATCTGAATTTTTAAATATGGTAAAGACTAATCCAACAATCTTAAAGAGAAAGGACAAGGTCACTTACGAATTTACAATTAAAAACCCAGATGAAATCAAAAAAATTGCAGAGAGATATTCTCTAAGCTCATCAAATTTTGAAAAGGCAAGTTCTTTATTAACTGTTGACAAGGAAAGCGCAAAGCTCTTAGAAGTCACAGATATTTTGACAGAAGACGAAAAGAGAATTTACATTGAAACAAAATTTTAGTAAAATATAAAAGTCATAGAGATATGGCTTTTATTTTTTTTGCAAAAAATATCTAAAATAAACTCAAAAAATTTTAAATGTTTTAAAAATTTAACAAAAACTTTGAAAAATTTTTACTTTTATAAATTAGAATAAGACTGAGGAGAATTTATGAATAACAAAGAAAAACTTGAAGAGATCATCGCCTTCTTAAGTGAGAACACGCGATTTGATGAAACAAAAAATTTCATACAACATGGCAACACTTCTGTCTACACTCATGTTATTTCTGTTGCAAAAAAATCCATTGAAATTGCAGAAAAATATAATTTAAAAGTGGACATGGACTCCATGATAAGGGGCGCCCTTCTTCACGACTACTTCCTCTACGATTGGCACGATGGCAAGAGGGAAAGGTGGATTCATGGCTTTACTCATCCTATGAAGGCTTATAAAAATGCTAAAAGTGAAATAAACTTAAATCGCCTTGAGAGAGACATTATCATAAAGCACATGTTCCCCCTAACTATTATTCCGCCAAAGTATTTGGAATCTTGGATTGTAACTTACTCTGACAAATATGTTTCTGCTGTGGAAACTGTTTCGTCAAGATTTGTGAAAGTGGGTTTAGAAAATTTATGAAAATTTCAGAACTATATCTAATATTTTTTATCTACTCCTTTATAGGCTGGTGCTGGGAGAGCTTCCCCTGCTCCACCATTGAGCTAGATAGATTTTATAACAGAGGATTTTTAATTGGACCAGCCTGCCCCATCTATGGCATTGGCGCAAGCATATCTTACTTGATGCTTAAAAATTTTGACTCAAGTCTTTATATTTTTATTTACTCTGCACTTTTATCCTGCACCATTGAGTACATCATAGGATATTTTTTGGAAAGAATTTTTCACCAAAAGTGGTGGGACTACAGCGCCTATCCCTTCCAAATTAAAAGCAGAGTTTGCCTATATGGCCTTATAGTTTTTGGCATGGCAAATATTATTATAGTCAAGCATTTTACTCCAGTCATGCTCTTATTTTTATCAGCTGCTGAAGACAGAGTTATTGACTCACTAGCCATAGTATTTACTGTCTTCTTCGCCATGGACCTTATCTTAACTTTAAATCACCTGCTTGGACTTTCTATGAGCTTGGATAAATTTTACTTGGCCCTAAAAGTTAGAAGCGACAACTATTTTAATTATCTCAACGAGTCAGAGAGCTTGTCCAATTTAAAATTGATGTCGGAATCAAAAAAGTTTAAGGTAAAATTTGAAAGCTTTAATTCAAACTTAAAGGGCAGAGAAGAAAGTTTTAAGAGAATTAACTACACAAAAATAAAAGACCTATTTAGTGATAATTTTTCATAATCACATAGGTCTTTTTTTATTGGAATTTTTTAAATTTTTATCTTCTTACAGTTCCATCTACTGGGTCAATAGTTATAATGTCGCCAGTTTTTATTTTTTCTGTAATATCTTTTACTCCAACTATGGCAGTTTTGCCGAGAGAAATTGCCGCCACTGCTCCATTTGATGTGAAGCCTGCCTCTTCTGTTATAAAGCCAGAAGATTTTTCCATGTAAGGAATCATCCTGCCGTCAGTCCCCTGGCAGACTATGATGTCCTTGGTCTTAAAGCCATCTTCCAAGTCCTCAATTGTCTTTGCAACTATGGCTCTCGCCTTCTTTTTCTTCTTGCCTATGGGAGTTCCTCTGCCCAAAATTTCTGAAACACTTTCGATTTTTAGAAGGTTAGTTGAACCGGCAATGCCTGCAGGCACTCCTGCTGTTAAGACAACTAAGTCGCCAGACTTTATAAAGCCCTTTGACACTGCAATCTCCATTGATGCGTCAATTAAGTTGTCTGTGTCCTTGAAGTTTAAAACTTTTACAGGAGAGATGCCCCAGACAAGGCTAAGTTGATTTTTAATTTTTTCAAAGGGCGTTGATGCAATAATTGGCGTCTCTGGCCTAAATTTTGCAATGGCTCTCGAAGTGTTGCCTGAAGTTGTGGCTGTGATTATGGCCTCTGCCCCAAGGTCTCTTGCAATTACGCAGGCAGATCTTCCTATGGCGTTTGTCATGGATTTTTCCACATCTCTAATTCTATTTTCCAAAATCTCCTCGTGGTCAATAGTATTTTCTGTGTACTCCAAAATTTTTCTCATTGTCACAACGGCTTCAAGGGGATATTTGCCGCTGGCAGTTTCTCCTGAGAGCATGACGGCACTTGTCCCGTCAATAACTGCATTGGCAACATCGTTTGTCTCTGCACGAGTTGGTCTTGGATTTCTAATCATGGAGTCCAGCATTTGCGTTGCAGTGATGACAGTTTTGCCAACAATGTTGCATTTTTTTATAATTTCCTTTTGCACAATTGGCACAGCTTCTGTCTCGATTTCAACGCCCAAATCTCCCCTGGCAACCATTATTCCGTCAGAAACTTCTATTATCTCGTCAATTTCTTCCACCGCCCTTTGGGATTCAATCTTGGAAATAATTTTTGTGGTGTAGTCCCTCTCTTCTTCCAAGACCTTTCTTATGGCGAGGACATCTTCTCTGGACCTTACAAAGGATGCTGCTATAAAGTCTATGTCTTCCTTTATTCCAAACTTTATATCTTCAATGTCTCTTTCTGTAAGGGCTGGCAGATTTAAGTTGGCGCCAGGCACATTAACTCCCTTGTGAGATGAAACTAGTCCAGAATTTTCCACTTCTGTTATAATTTCTTCTCCACGAATTTCTTTCACCAGAAGCTCCACAAGTCCGTCGTCAATTAAAATTTTGCCGCCCACTCTTACATCCTTGTAGAGCTCCTTGTAGGAGATGCTGGCAATTTTTTCATTTCCAAGTAAATCCTTGTTAGTTAAAATAAATTCTTCGCCACTTTTTAAAAGAACTTCTCCATCAATATCACCCAGCCTAATTTCTGGTCCCTTGGTGTCAAGCATTATGCCAATGGGTATATCCATTTCTCGCCTTAATTTTTTTATTCTGTCAATTTTTAGCTTGTGTTCCTGATGGCTTCCGTGAGAAAAATTAAGTCTTGCAACATTGACGCCCTCTGCGAATAATTTTCTTAAAACTTCTTCACTTTCGCTGGCAGGTCCAATTGTGGCAACAATTTTTGTCTTTTTCATAAATCACCTCATATAGAAACAGTTTTTAGTATGTCTAAAAGATCTTTTCTAAAAACTTTTTTAACTTCAAAAATTTCGTCAAAGTCCCTGGATATTGCCTTGCCATCTTTAAAGCCAAGGGCAAGAGACCTGCCAGCCTTAGCTTCTTTAACTGCCAAGTAGCCAAGTTCTGATGCCAAAATTCTGTCGAAGATGCTTGGGGCTCCTCCCCTTTGGATGTAGCCAAGGACAGTTACTCTTGTGTCTATGCCTGTAAGCTTTTGAAATTCTTCTGCAAAGTCAAAGGCAGAGCCACAGCCTTCAGCCATTAAAATTATGTGATGCTTTTTGCCCCTGTTCTTGCCCATAATTGCTTTCTCTGCAATTTCATTTATGTCTAGGGGGATTTCAGGAACTATAATGGACTCAGCTCCAGAGGAAACTCCAGAGTAAAGGGCAATGTCGCCGCAGTCTCTGCCCATTACTTCAACGACATTGGCACGACCATGGGCTTCTGTTGTGTCCCTAATGTGACTTACTGCTTCAGTTACAGTTTCCACTGCCGTCATAAAGCCAATGGTAAAATCTGTGTAGGCAAGGTCGTTGTCAATAGAACAGGGAATGCCAATGACATTTATGCCGCGGTCCCTCAACATTTTTGCCCCGCGAAGACTTCCGTCGCCTCCAAGGACAATTAGGGCATCAATTTCAAAAATTTTAAGGGAATTTATTGCCTTCTCCAGTCCCTCTTCTGTCATAAATCTTTCCGACCTTGAAGTAGATAAAATTGTTCCACCTCTTTGAATGATGTCGGCAACAGAAGACTGAACTAATTTTTCAAACTTGGCATCAATTAAGCCTTCATAGCCTCCACTTATGCCAAAAACTTCTATTCCTTCGTATATTGAAGTCCTAGTCACTGCTCTTATTGCGGCATTCATGCCTGGAGCATCGCCGCCACTTGTTAAAATTGCAATTCTCATACGCACCCACCTACTTTAAAATAATTTTTTCTCTACTCTTAGTAAAGACTGCCAATTTATCTTGTATCTCTGTAAAGGATGTAGCATCAATCCACAAGTTTGATTCCGTTCCATAGGCCCTTCTCGTCTCTTCTTCGAAAAAGACTACAGGCGTGCTGCCCTCATATTCTCTTAAAATATTTTTCATTTCGCCAAGCCTTTCATTTTTCATGGAGTCAATGGAGATGTATAACTTGTTTTTTGTTGGCATCTTAATCCTTGATAGGGCATCAACTAAAATTTTTGGCTCTTCAACTTCTGACTCTTGAAAGTGCCCTTCTACGAATACTACATTTTCATCTTCAATTAAGTCCTTGTATCTGGAAAAGACATTTGGGAAAATTACAAGTTCAATTGTGCCAAAGAGGTCTTCTAGGGCTGCAAAAGCCATCATCTTGTTGTTCTTTGTAATCATAGTTTTTTTGGACTTTAAAATGCCCCCCACTTTAACCTTGCTATTTCTCAAGAGATTTTCTCTGTACTTTTCAAAAATTTGGTTGGTGTTAATATTTGTGGACTTTTCAATTATTTCTCTATAGGGGTCAAGGGGATGACCAGAGATATACATGCCAATGACTTCCTTTTCCATGTCAAGCTTGTCCTTTTGCCTAAAGTCTTTTAGGACAGGCAAATCTTCGTGGAAAGCTGCCTCTTCAAAGAGAGAGAATTGTCCCAAGACATTGCTCTTTGCAGTATTAGATGAAGATGAAAGGACTGACTCGTAAATGGCAAGGTACTGTGCCCTGTTGCCCTCAAAGTCGTCCATGGCTCCACACCTTATTAGGGATTCAACCGCCCTCTTATTGAGGACAGACTTGTCTATGGCATTGATCCTATCGACGAAGTCCTTTAAAGATTTATATTCGCCCTTTTCTCTTCCCTTTACAATTAATTCAATTAAGTTGTCGCCAACATTTTTCACTGCCTTTAGTCCAAAGCGAATTTTATCTCCTTCAACAGTAAAGTTTTTAAAAGAATAATTTATATTTGGTGGTAAAATTTCTATGCCCAGCCTCTTTATCTCTTCGATGTAGAGACTTACTTGCTTGATGTCATTGGTGTAAGTGGAAATTTGCGCCGCCATAAATTCTCTTGGATAATAATATTTTAACCAAGCAGTCCTGTAGGCAACTACTGAATAGGCAACGGAGTGAGACTTGTTAAAGGCATAGTCGGCAAAGTCTATAATCAAATCATAAATTTCGTTGGCAGCCTTTTCGTCAACTCCATTGGCAATGGCACCACAAACTCCTTCGGCTGGGTTGCCGTAGATAAAGTTCTGCCTTTCCTCTTCCATGACCTTCATCTTTTTCTTGGAAATGGCACGCCTTACTATGTCTGCCCTGCCAAGGGAGTAGCCACCAATTTGTTGAACGATTTGCATTACCTGTTCTTGGTAAACAATACAGCCGTAAGTGGACTTTAGGATTGGCTCAAGTTTTGGATGAATATAAGAAATTTTGCTCTTGTCGTGCTTTGATGACACAAATTTTGGAATTTGCTTCATTGGTCCCGGCCTAAAGAGGGCATTGGCTGCAACTAAATCAGAAAATTCGTCTGGCTTTAATTCCTTTAAGAAAGCTCTCATGCCAGAGGATTCAAATTGAAAGACGCCAAGAGTTTCTGACCTTGCAAACATCTTTAATACATCGGGGTCGTTGTAGTCAAACTTTTCAAAGGAAATTGTCTTGCCTTCCTTTTCTCTTATTAAATTTATGGCATCTCGAATGACAGTTAGTGTTCTAAGTCCCAAGAAGTCCATCTTTAAAAGACCAAGCTCTTCAAGCTCAATCATGTTAAACTGAGTTGCAATAATTTTGTCGTTTCTGGTTAGGGGCACATACTCTGTCAGCTCGTCCTTGGAAATCACAACACCAGCTGCATGAGTTGATGTGTGCCTTGGCAGTCCCTCAAGCTTTAGTGCCATGTCAATTAAGAATCTTGAGTCCTCTTCGGAGTCATAAATTCCCTTAAAGCTTTCAGAAATTTCCAGAGCCTTTTCGATAGTCATGTTGATTGCCTGTGGCACTTGCTTGGCAATGTAGTCCACCTTGGCATAGGACATGTCCAGGGCACGCCCTACATCTCTTAGGGCATTTCTTGCCGCCATGGTACCAAAGGTTACGATTTGGGCAACATGGGAGTCGCCGTACTTTCTATTGACATACTCAATAACTTCTTCACGCCTTTCATAGCAGAAGTCGATGTCAATATCGGGCATGGAAACTCTCTCTGGATTTAAAAATCTTTCAAATAGGAGGTCAAACTTTAGGGGGTCAACATCTGTTATTCCCAGGCAGTAAGAAACAAGGCTACCTGCCGCAGAACCTCTCCCCGGTCCAACTTGAATTTCGTGTTTTCTGGCGTACCTGATAAAGTCCCATACTATTAAAAAGTAATCCACGAAGCCCATATTTTTTATGGTATTAAATTCAAAATCAAATCTTTCTTTTATCTCATCAGTAACATTTTCGTAGCGAGCATACATCCCATCAGTGGCAAGTTTTTTTAAATAGCCTTGGTGGGTGTAGCCCTCTGGCACAGTAAATTCAGGCAAATGTTGCTCGTGAAATTTTATTTCAACATTACATCTCTCAGCAATTTTTACTGTATTTTCAAGGGCATCTTTGTTTTCTGGAAACAGTGCCGCCATTTCGTCAGGAGATTTTAAATAAAATTCATCTGAAGGGAACTTCATTCTATTTTCTTCGTTAATAGTCTTCCCCGTTTGGATGCACAAGAGGACATCGTGACTTTTTGCATCGTCTTTGTTTAGGTAGTGGACATCATTTGATGCTGTAAGTGGAATATTTAAGTCCTCTGATAATTTTACAAGTTCACGATTTACTCTAGCCTGTTCTGGCATGCCGTGGTCTTGAAGCTCCAAGAAAAAATTATTTTCGCCAAAAATTTCTCTGTATTCAAGGGCAGCAGCTCTTGCAGCCTCTAGGTCCCTATCTAAGATAAATCTTTGCACTTCGCCGCCAAGGCAAGCTGATGTTGCAATTACTCCCTTGGCATATTTTTTCAAAACTTCCTTGTCAACTCGAGGCTTGTAATAATATCCATCAACAAAGCCCAGAGAGACAATTTTCATAATATTTTTGAAGCCCTCATTGTTCTCTGCCAAGAGAATTAGGTGGAACCTCTTATTGGTCTTGTCCTTTATAGTCATGTCCTTTTCAGAAACATAAACTTCGCAACCCAAAATTGGTTTAATTCCCTCATCCTTGCAGGCCTTATAAAAGGCAATGGCGCCATACATATTGCCGTGATCAGTTAAGGCAACGGCATCCATTCCAAGTTCTTTAACTCGCTTTGGCAAGAGATTTATTCTCGTTGACCCATCTAATAGGGAGTACTCGCTGTGGAGGTGCAAATGCACAAATTTATTCATAGAATCATCCTTTAATCTATTCTTAAAAAATCGTCCTTAATTTTTAATTCTCAATACCTTAAGTTTAATTGGCAAATTTTTAAAATAAGGCATATTTAATCCTTCCTATATTTTATCAAAGCCAGGAAACAAATAAAAGGACATGAAAAAAGAGTTTTGACAAAGCAAAACTCTAAAAAGTAAAATATTTATTAAAGATTTATAAATTCTTTTTCAACAATGTGAGCTAGTTTTTCAACAGCTTCTTCTTCATCAGCGCCTTCAGCCTCAATGACAATCTCTTCGCCAGAAAAAGCACCTAGAGACATGATGCCAATAATACTCTTTCCATTAACCTTATCGCCATGTGCCTCTAAATTTATGTCAGATGCAAACTTATTTGCCTCTCTAACAAAAAGTGCAGCAGCCCTAGCGTGGAGCCCATCATTATTATTAAGTACAACTTTTTTACTTGTCATTTCATACACCCCTCAACTTGTTAGCAATTTTCCTAATTTTTTTAAATCTATAATTAACAGTGGACTTTGATACTTTGGGATCTAGGGAATTTGCAATGTCATTTAAGCTCATAGACCTGTTATTGAGTCTTAAAATTGCCACAGCTCTAAGATCCTCATCTAAATTATCTAAACCAATCTCTCTATCTATTATCTTAATGTCTTCCACTTGGTCATAGGAGGACTTCACAGTTTTATTTAAGTTTGCAGTCTCACAATTTACAATTCTGTTGACATTATTTCTCATATCCTTTATAACTCTAATGTTTTCGTATTTTAAAACAGAATTATAAGCGCCAATGAGAGATAGAAAGTCTGAAATTTGTTCTGAGTCCTTAATGTAGACTATGTACTTTTCCTTTCTCATAATTATTTTAGAATTAAATCCAAAATCATTAATTACGCCCATCAAAAAGTTTGCGTTGGATTCGTTTTCAGAGACGAATTCCAAATGATATCCTTTTTCTGGATTTGTAATGGAGCCTGAACCCATAAAGGCACCGCGGATGTAGGCCTTTTTCTCATTCACAGTTTTTATGAGATCAGTGGGTGCATAATTAATCATAAATACGCTTGCACCCTTTATATATTTTAACTCATCAAGTAACAACCTGCAAGACTCATCTTGAGATATATAAATAATAAATACATTTTTTTTAAGTTGAGTGGACTTTGCATTTTTTACTTCAACTACAAATCCAAAGGACCTTCTCAAAAAAGTAAAGACTCTTCGCGCTACTGAGGCGTTTTCTGTGATGTATTCCATGGAAATTTTGTTGTTTTTAAAATTTAAAACTCCACACATGGGAGTTATGCCTGCAAGTTCAGATAGAATTATTTCATAATTATCAACTTTTATCTTTGCAACCTCATCCTTAACTTCAGATGAAAAGCTCATGACTTCACCTCGCTACTGAAATCCTTTTACTTTATTATAGCAGATTTATAAATAATTTTTTTAACTTTGGCGTTTTTGTATAAATTTTAATAAATTTTTAAAAGAAAAAACCTGGCTGAAATAATTTTTAAATAAATTTCAGCACAGGTTTTAAATTATAAATTAAAATTTTAAATTTTTCAATTATTATTTTGCCTTGTTTTCAGCTTTAGCATTTTCTTTTGCTGCATTTTCAGTTTTGTTTGCAGCCTTGTTTTCAGCCTTGGCATTTTCCTTAGCTCCTTCTTCAGCCTTTGGAGCTCCTTCTTTTTCTACTTTACCAAAGTTTTTAAATTCATCTGGAAGTTCAACTTCTTTTGAAGTGTTAACATAAGTTTTGATCTTTGCATCTTTTTTAACCTTTTCAATATATTCTTTGAACTTTTCTTGTTGAAGAGTTTGCTTTATTTCATCTTTAACTTCATCAAATTCACGAGGATTTTTTTCGTCAAGCTTGATTACATGGTAACCAAATTGAGTTTGAATAGGTTCAGAGATGTCTCCTGCCTTCATCTTTGCAATTTGTTCATCAAAAGCTTGTACCATTTGACCATTTGTAAATTCACCAAGAGATCCACCGTTTTGTGCAGATCCAGTGTCCTTTGATTTTTCCTTGGCAATCTTAGCAAAATCTTCTCCCTTTAGGATTTGTTTTCTAAGAACATTAGCTTCCTTTAAATCGTCAACTAAGATGTGAGATGCCTTAGCCTTGTAGTATTTGTCCTTGTTGTCTTCATAATATTTTTTTACATCTTCTTCACTTGGCTCTAATTCCTTAGTTTTTGCTTGAGTCCACTTGCCAACTAACATTTGGTTTTTCATATTTTCAAAAACATAATCTTCTGGAAGTCCATTTTGTTTTAAGAAATTTTTATAAGCTTCTTCGCCACCAAGTTGTGCCTTAATTTCGTCGATTTTCTTGTTAACTTCGTCGTCACTAACTTCGATTTTTGACTTTGCTGCATCTTGTTTTAAGGCTTCAGTAGTAGTTAAGTCAGTGATGGCTTGTTCTCTTAAAAGTTCGTCAGTAGATTTTTTTCCATCTTCCTTGTTTGCAAGAACATCTTCACCATACATTGATGTAAGTTGATTAACTCTTGCTGCATAAGATTTGTAGTAAGCTTCCATTGGAATGTCAACTCCACCGACTGTTGCTGCTACGCCATCTTTTTTTCCATTACAAGCAACTAATGTGCCAGCTAGGGCAATAGCTACTGCTAATTTACTAAATTTTTTAAAATTCATATTTCTCTCCTTATTCATATTTTTAATTAATAACCTTATTATACACTACTTTTTAGATGTTTTTGTGTCCTTTTTGTGTAAATACAAAATTGTCACAAGTTTTTTAAGTTCATCTAGTGGATATTTTAATTTATTTAAGACAATTTCATTTTCATCACCCATGGAATAGGAAATATTTTCAAATTCGTTGTTCATTTCCATAATGGCTTCAAGAGAAACTTCCCCTTCCACTTTTATCCTGTACTCGCCCCTTCTCTCTGTAATGGATTTTACACTTGCCTTTTGAGCCTTGTTCTTTAAAAGGGCAATGTCCATTAAGTTTGAAACTTCATCAGGGAAGTCAGAAAATCTGTCGATTAATTCTTCTACTAAGTATGAGTAAGCCTCTTCTGTGTCTATGACGGAAATCTTTTTATAAATCTCAAGCCTTGTCTTGTCGTCTTCAATGTATTCTTTTGGTATAAAGGAATCAAGTTTAAGATCAATTGTCGTGTCAACTTTTTCTTCAACTTCAAGACCCTTTAACTTCATAATCGCATCTTTAAGATACTTCATGTAAAGGTCGTAGCCAATTTTTTCAATGTGACCTGACTGTCTTGAGCCTAAAATTGAGCCAGACCCTCTTATTTCAAGATCTCTCTCTGCAATTTTGTGACCAGACCCAAACTCTGTAAATTCCTTTATAGCTTGCAGCCTCTTTTGTGCAACTTCTGATATGGAAGTTGACCTGTCGTAGGTGAAATAGGCGTAGGCAATTCTCGATGACCTGCCAATTCTACCTCTAAGCTGATAAAGTTGTGAAAGACCCAGGCGGTTTGAGTCCGTAATAATCATTGTATTGGCATTGGGAACATCCATGCCCGTCTCAATTATTGTGGAGCAAACTAAGACATCAATATTTCCCTCTATAAAGTCAATCATTGTGTCTTCCAAGGCTTTTTCACTCATCTGACCATTTGCCATGGCAAAAGTCGCCTCTGGCACAAGCTTTCTAAGTTCCAAGAGTTTATTTTCCATGTTGGCAACCTTGTTGTATAAGAAGTAAACTTGCCCCCCTCTTTCGATTTCCTTTAAAATTGCCTCGCGAACCATTAAATTGTTGTACTCCAAGACATAAGTTTCAACTGGAAATCTCTCCTCAGGTGGCTCGTCAATTACAGACATATCCCTTATGCCAATCATGGACATTTGTAGGGTCCTTGGTATTGGCGTTGCCGTTAAGGTCAAAGTGTCTACATTTTCCTTTAACATCCTAAGTTTTTCCTTGTGGCGCACTCCAAACCTCTGCTCTTCATCTATTATTAAAAGTCCCAAGTCTTTAAAGTGAACATCCTTGGAAAGAAGTCTGTGAGTGCCCACGATTATGTCGATGTTTCCATCTTTAAGTCCTTCAAGGTCAGCTTTTTGGTCCTTCTTACTTCTAAATCTGGACAAAAGTCCAATGCCCACTGGAAAATTTTTAAACCTCTCCCTAATTGTGTTGTAGTGTTGTTGGGCAAGGATTGTCGTTGGAACAAGTAGTGCCACTTGTTTGCCATCAAGGATTGCCTTAAAGGCAGCACGAAGGGCAACTTCAGTCTTGCCATAACCAACATCTGCACAGAGCAGTCTATCCATGGGAACCGGCTTTTCCATGTCCTCTTTTATCTCTTCAGAAGAAGTTAGCTGGCCACTTGTCTCTTCATAAATAAAGGCATCCTCAAACTCCCTTTGATACTGAGTGTCCTCGCTAAAGGCATAGCCCTTGGTGTTTTCACGAGTGGCATAAAGTTTTATCAGCTCATCAGCCATGTCGTCAATGGATTTTTTTGCGTGAGCCTTTTTCTTTTTCCAATCTAGGGAATTTAATTTATTAACCTTTGGCTCTCTCTTGCCCTCTTGCACATACTTATAAATTGAGTCAAGAGATTCAATTGGAAGAAATAATTTGTCCTCGCCACCATATTCAATGACAATGTAGTCCCTTTGGATGCCAGAGACGGCAAGCCTTGTTGTTCCCACATACTTGCCAACTCCATGTGCCTCGTGAACTACAAAGTCGCCAATTGTCAAATCATCAAAGTTTAAGGATTTTTTCTTGGCAGGCTTATTTTTTTTCTTCTTAGAAAAAGAGCCGTAGATTTCAGAATAATTTATAAAGACAGTTTTTGAATCAGTAAACTCTATGCCATCATTTAAGGCGCCTGTGGTTACAAGTAAATTGGCATAGTCTTTAAAGCTGCCAAAGTCCTTGGCAAGTTCTGGCGAATAACCAAGCTCTACTAGGTGGTCAAAAAGTCTCTTGGCTCTTTTTTCTGTAGCGCCTAGAAGAATTACCTTAAAATCATTTTTTCCATAGTAGTCCAAGTCCTCTTTGAAGAGTTTTATCTTGGACATATAGTTTGTAACGCTCTTAACCTTTATATTTACAATGTCCTGTGGCTTAAAGGACTTAGGTGGCTTTAGAAGGGCGTTAAAAGTTATAAGGCTCTCTTGATTTAGCTTGTCTACAAGATCCTTGTAGGAGTAAAAAGTTTTTTCGTGAGCCTTTGTCGCTTCTCCATTTTCAATTAAGAGGGCAAACTTCTCGCCATTTTGGAGGGCAAGTTCCTCTTCTCTTTCCACAATCCTCGTAGGCTCGTCAATTAAGAAGATAAAGTCGTCTAAGTAATCTAAAAAGGATGACACTTCTCCTTCATCAACATAGGGTAGGATCAAGTCCTTGTTCAAAATATTTTCGTCGTTTTCAAGTCTATCAACGCATCTCAAAAATTTTTCCTTGAGTCTATCTTTTTCCTTGCCAGCTAATTTTGTCTTCCCAAGGTCCTTTTTGATTCTCTCAGCAATTTTTTTCTTCTCCTGACTTTTTAAAATCAAATCTTCAATGGGAAAAATATTTATTTCTTCATGCCTTTCAATGGACCTTTGGCTTTCAATTTCAAAGCTCCTAATGGAGTCCACTTCATCATCAAAGAGTTCAATTCTATAGTTGGCATCTTGAGTAGCAATATCTATAATAGAACCCCTCATGGAGAATTGACCTACCCCTTCTACGCTTGGAAATCTTTCGTAGCCCATTTCGATTAGCTTTACTCTCAATTCTTCAAGAGAAATTTGTGATTCAGCCTTAATATTTATCTTGTAGCTAGAAAATATTTCTCTCTTGGAAATTTTTGCAGTGAGGGCATTTAGGGTAGTGACAACAATATCTGCCCTTTCACTTGAAACTTCAGCCATTGCCTCAAGCCTCTTCTTGGTGTTTTCCTTTGACTTTGAGTCCCTTTCGTAAAAGAAGACATCCTTTTCTGGATAGAGCAGGCAATTTGCACTAGAAATACTTGATATATCTTCATAAGTCTTTCTTGCAGTGACCCTATTTTGTGAAATAACACAAACTTTTTTGCCAAGATTATTAAAGGCAGGCGCAAAAAGAGAGAGCACCGCCTCTTCTGAGCCAAAGACAGCAGTGTTCTTTGAATTTTTTATTGAATTATTTACTTCTTTAAAAGATTTTAAATTCTTTACGCTATTTATTAAAAAATCCAAGATTCACCTCAATAAATATTGTTGTTGTAAGAATTCATTGACTTGTCAATGCCCCTTGAAACAGCTTCAATAATTGCATCGGCACAGGCATCTATTGCATCTTCAATATGTTTTTTATCCTTTGCAGGAAAAGAGGACAGCACAAAATTTGCCAAATCTTCATTGGGGTGCTTCTTGCCAACACCAACCTTAAACCTGGCAAAGTCTTTACTTCCTGTTAAATTTACAATTGACTTTAGTCCATTGTGAGTGCCTGCAGACCCGTTTTTCTTGATCTTTAGCTGAGCAAACTCAATGTCTATGTCATCTACTACTACTATTAAATCTTCTGGCTTTAATTTATAAAAATTTAAAATTTCAACTATTGACTCGCCAGAATTATTC
>QWCQ01000647.1_pt1 | contig 20581 bp, 13 predicted proteins | sample 1972701 | NCBI WGS metagenome assembly QWCQ01 (sample SAMN09866704, study PRJNA288562) | Human gut metagenome isolate pre4_stool, whole genome shotgun sequencing... | reverse complement strand
ATTCCAGATAATGTTCCGTGTAGACCTTTTTCAAATATTACTGTTACTTGGTCTTGGCCTGGATTTGGATTTTCTGGATCTGTTGGAACTACTGTCTTGCCTGCTGTTGCTGTGAATTTAAAGTATTGTTGTCTTTTAAGAAAAGCTGGTGATGACTTTGTAACTGTTCTATCTGTTGGTGTCCATGTTACTGGTCCTTTGTATCCATCTTTAAATGTTATATCTTTTTCTTGTGGGAAGTCTTTATCTTCAAATTTTGTTCCTGGTTTAACGTATGTTTTTCCAGTTGTTGTTATACTTTTTACACCTGTTGACGCTATAAATCTTACTTCTATTTTATCTTTTGGTAGGTCTTGTACACTTGGTGAGTTTGGATCTGTAGGGTCGTCTACTTTAACTATATGTTCCCATACATATAGCCATTGATTTGCAACTTCTAATGTTGAACCATCCTCAAATGTTACTAGAAGTGTTCCTTCTTTTTTTCCTGCTTCTGCTGATGTTCTTGCTGGGTTTGTCTTTTCCGTTACTTTTGCATTATCTAAAAGTCCTTGTACTAATTTGCTATCATCAGAATTAGTTGTAGCTGGAGCAACTCCATCTGCCCAGACAATTTTATCGCCTTTCCAAACCTTGATTGTTACTGGGTTTAGTCCGCCAAGTTCTGTTACTTGTTCGGCTGCTGATTTTGCGTATTGTGCATTATAAGTTGCTGTTGTTACTGCTGTTGTATCAGTTGGAACGGCTGGTGTCCATGGATTTTTTGCATCTTGGGCATATTTTTTTGTTTCTGTGCCCACAACCTTTGTTCCTGTTGTTGCCAATGCTTTGATTGCAGCTAGAAGGTTAGCATTTGTATAGTCTAAACCTTCTTTTACATCAATATATGATTTTTGCTTTCCTGCATATAAACCATTATTGTGGGTTCCTGTAATACCGTCAGCTTTATTTTCATTTGCGTCAAATGTTAAACGAACGTAACCATTTGCAAGTTTTACAGGGTCGCCATTGTTATCAGTTGGTGGTACGATAACATCTTTTTGATATATCATTTTGATTGTGCCGATTTGTTTTGCGTTTGGTGCTGATATATCAAGCTTATATTCTTTATTATCTATAGTTACTGTTTCGTTAGTTGTTTTATTATCAACTTTAAATGTTAAACCATTTGCTGCTAAGTTTAGTTCATCTTCGTCAATAAGTTCTGACTCTCTCATATTGATTTCTTTTGAACTATTTGGCAAATCGATTTCAACATCTGTTAATTCATCTGCTGTAACTTTTGGCATTGTGCCTGTTGGCAAATCTGTATTTTCTAATTTTCTTCCATATGGGTCTACATATTCAACGTTGGCTCTTGGTTCTGCAAGTTCTGTGATTGTTATGTTAAATAGCAAACCTCCTGGAATACCAGTACCATTACCAGCATTATATGTTACACGAATCTTTATATTTTGATCAAAATCTGCTTCAATAGATGCTGTTTTTGCTAAAGTTCCGTCAACTGGCCAACCAACATAGTATTGAGTTTCTCCAGCTGCCTTTATAGTCGCAAAATCTTTTGAATGTTCTTGTCCATCTGCTGTCTTCCACTTAGCAGTAAGCTTAAATTCACTATTAGGAAGTGATGTCCAATCAAATTCTCTTCCGTTAAGTCCTACTGCTGTTAAATTTACTATAGTGTCGTTGCCTTGATTCAATGGAGCTGTTCTTCTTACTCTTCTTTGAGCTTGTCTTTCAGGCAATTCAAAAGTAAATACTTCCTTATTTCCTTCTACTTTTCCTTTTAATTCAGTTGCTGTTACTGAACCTTCAGTGTTTGTATCTTGAGTATTTAAATCATTAGATTCTGAAAATACTGTTCCACTGAAAGTTGAAACTAGCATTAAAACTGCTAAGAAAAATGAAAGTAATCTTTTACTAAATTTCATTTTACCTCCTTTTGGGGAGCTAAGCTCCCCACCTCAACCTACTAATTTCTTTCTTGTATCAATCTATCCTACCTAACTGATTTTTCGTATGGATTTGTTGTATATTCCTTTGTGCCTTCTCTTACTATACCTGATACAACTAGAATGTCTCCTGATTCTAACTTGTTATCAAATGTAATTCTTTCGAATTTTTTAGCTTCATCTAATGTTATAGTCTTAGTTTCAGCTTCTTTTCCGTTTCTCATAACTTTTACAGTTACTTCAGCATTTGCTCTATCTGCTGAAACTTTTATAAATTTCTTTCCAGCTCTAACTCCACTTAGAATTACTTCAAGTTGATAGCTTTCTGTGTAATCAACTTTTTTTGTTTTGCTGTTACCAAATTCATCAACTGCTGTTATCTTAATTTCAGGAATATTTCCATCTTCAATTCCCTTTCTTAGGATAGTGTTAAGTTCTTTGATTATATTTTGTCTGTTTTCTATTGTAACTTCTCTTTCAAGTTCTACAGGATGTCCATCCTTATAATCAATTGTTATCTTAACTTTTCTTCCAACTGGAATTTCATTTATAGTTCCTGTAAGGTCTATAAATCTTCTAAATGTTTCGTCCGTTGCTTTTACATTTGCTTCAGGACCGGCTTTATCAATTTTTACATACTTACGATTTTCATCGCCGTCTTGTGGTGTGTAATTTGCATCGCCAGTTCCTGTTGAATCGCTAGGATTAAGATTTGGTTGTTCAGATTTTATTCTTATGATGTCGCCATCTTTTACATCGCCATCTAAAGTTATCTCTTTCTTTGTTCCCTTATCGTTGTCAGAATCAAGAGTTACTTTTCCTAAATCAACCCATTTATTTTGAGTTTCATCCCACTTTTGTGCAGTGTAAACTGTGCCTTTAGTAGGTTTATTTAAAACTGGGTCTGGAACTTTAAACTCAATCTTTGATTTTCCGTCATCTGCATTAGGAATTTGTTTCATTTCTTCAACAGGTGCGGATGTACCTCTTTCGTTGATTGTGATTCTTCCTTCAGGGCCTGTAACATCAGTACCAGCTTTTTCAACAACATATTTAGCAACGATGTCTTTTCCTGCTTTTCCTTGTAGATTAAGTGGACTTAAAACAAGTCTGTCGCCATTAGGAGTTGCTGTTATAGTTCCGTCTGTGTAAGTTCCGTCATTTTGTTTTACAAGAGTTACTTCAGCATCGTCTGCTACTTTTAAAATAATCTTCTTAATATCAGCATTCTTTTCAGCGTCTGTCCAATGTAATTTAGCTTCTGTTTCATCATCATATACATTGTCAAATACTGGCTTTAGAATATCAATCGGTGTTGATGTGTTCCAAATTTCATAGCCTATTACTTCTTCGTTATCTCCAGTTGTTAGAAGTGATTTTCTTGAAGTTGCAGATGTAAAGGCGTCTACGCCGACTGTGAAAGCTTGGTCTTTTGCAACTGGATCTCCATAAGGGTTACCTGCGTTTTCGTGTAAGTTCTTAGGTGCATTAGGGTCTTGTGTAGCAGTTGCATCTTGAAGTCTTATATAAGTTTTTGCTCCCAATGAACCCCAGTTAGGTGCTTTGAAGTTTGCATAAGCGTCTTTTAAATTATCTGTAACAATTACTGATACATAAGATTTTCTTTGTCCTAATTCGTCAAATCCTGGAACTTTCCAAGTTAAAGGAGTTGTTGATTTTCCATCCCAAGCTTTTAATTCACTTGCTCCACCTGGTAGTGGATAGTAACTTGCATTTTGGTGAACTGTTGGTGTACCATAATCAGTTACAGCTGTTCTGTGTAGTAGACCTACATTAACTGGCTTTTTCTTAGCTTCTTCAACAGTATTTACATACTTACCAAATTCTCCTTGCTTCTTATCAATATTCATATAAGAAGGATGAACTTTTACTTCAAAGAATGGTCTGTAGTTTGCATATAAGTGAAGATCTTTACCTTCATCAATTGCATCTAAGAAAACATTATATACTCCTGTTCCTGCATTATCATCTTTACTTGGAACATCTTGTGCTCTCACTGCTATAGAGAAAGTATTTGGAATATATCTTGTGTATTTGTATTTATTTCCTGTTATATCTTTGATCCATTCTGTTCTCTGTGGAATTCTCTTTGTTCCACCTGCAACCACGCCATTAATTAATTCGCCAATTCTTTCATTATTTTGACCAGCGATTAATTCTGATTTTTGTGGCTCGTTATCGAATCTATATAGGGTCCAGCCAAGGAATGAATGTTGTGGTTTGTTAAATACTTTTGCATTTGTATCTTTAATTTTATCAATTTCAGATTGTTCTCCAGTTACTGGAACTGCTGGAAGCTGTTTAATAACAAGATTTCCTTTCATTTTAGAAATAGTTGAACTTGATACAGCGTCTATAATGTCATTTGTCTTGTCAATATCTGAAATAGTTACAGGAATTGTTATAGTTGCTTCGTCATTAAGATTAGCTGTATTGTTGGAGTGAAGGACGATATTAATACCTTCGCCATAAACTGCATAAACTGTTCTTTCTTTATCGATTGGAGATTTTGAATCGAAGATATAGTTTTCATTTGCATCTACTTTTTCCCAATCTTTAGCTTCTTTTATAACTTTGTTATTATCTCTAAGCTCGTTAAATTGTTCTACAGCAGTCTTTCCACCAGCTATGTCTGTTAGCTTAGTAGTTGTCCAACCAAGAATTCTCTTACCTTGTGGTACATTTATTTCATCTTTGGTTGGCATTTGTCTCTTTAAGAAAGCTGCCTTTTGATCCTTATTTGTTAAATCATATTCTAAACCGTCATGGTTAAGGATGTTTTGATAAGTTCTTCCATCAACTTCCTTAGTTTTGTTGTTTTCATCAACATATCTAACATAGTCGCCTTCAAAACCTGATGGTTTATAATCTTTGTTTACTTCTCCTGTCAAGTAATCATATCTGTATTGGTTACTTAACGGAGCAATCTTTTCAATAACAGGAAGATTTTCCTTTGATGTTTGTCCATTAAGGTCAAATTTTACTTTTGTTTGAACTTGTTCTATTACTGGTTCTGATTCTAAAGAAGTTTCAGAATAAGTTGTAAATACTATAGGTTGGTCTCTTAATAATCCAAGTTTTTCAACATCTTTATTTTCAGTTGCATACGTAATGCTTTCTGCACCAAAATATTGTTTCTTGATATTGAAAGCAAGTCCTTCGTATTCCTTCTTATTAAAAATTCTCTTTTCAAAAATGTCTGATGTGCCATCATTATTTACTGCGAATTTTTGAGGATCTTCTTTTCCGTCAGATCTTAAATAAGCAGTTGTATCACCGCTATTATTTTCTTCTGTATTAATAAATGATTTTCCTAAATATGCTGTAGACTTAGTTTTATCTGGAATGTAAAGTTGTGATCTTACTCCGCCTTCACTTCTCATAATTCCAGTAAACTCTTTAGAATCTGTGAAAATTTCATCTACTATAGGAACATACTTTTCGATTACGGCTGTTGCACCAACAGTTGAAATTGAATTTTTAAAGTACATTGGTGGATAGAAAAGATCAGAGCCATCAGCTTTAGTAACTTTTTGGAGTCTTAAAAATTTATTACCTGTTAGTGATATTTTATTTTTAAGTTTATCTCCTGCTATTCCCTTTTGTTCTCCTGTAACTATATCAAAGTCAACAAAATCAGGATATTTCCCTCTATTTCCATAGTCAAGGTTTGGCAAATAAACTGTTATAGGAGTTCCTGCCTTTATAGTCATACCAGTCTTTATATTATGATCTTTCATATAAAACTGCCAGCCATACATATTTATAGCGTAATCATCAGTATCAGGGAAGAAGGCATGTCCTTCTCTTTTCCAAGACTTCCAAATTCCTTCACTGCCACCTATGTTTAGCACAAAGTCTTCTTTTTCTGAAGTAGTTACCATAGAGCTTGTTATATTTACGTATGGATTAAAGTTAAGAGTGAAGAAATTATTTTTGTTAGGTTGTATAACTATATCTTCAGTCGTAGTTGCAGTGTATTTTCTAACTCCTTTGTTGTTTGATAGAAGATATCTTGTATCAAACATAAAGTTCTTTGATAGTTCCTTATCCTTAACTAAATCTTCATTTATCTTTTCTGGGTCTATATTGTATTCAAAAACCATGATAGAACCTGAGTCTTGAGACCCATTTCTCAAAATATTTTTAAAATCTGTTTTTACAGATTCAACATAGTTTGGATCTGCTGAGTCAGTATTATCTTTATACTCATAGCCTGTTTCTGCAAATTGTAAAAATACAGCACCATCTTCACGGTTAAATGTTGGGTTTCCTTCTCCATCAAGCTTTGCTGAGCCATCTGGATTTAATTCTAAACCTTCTATATAGCTTGCGTAGATAGGAAGTTTTGTTCCAATTGGCGTTTCATTTTCAGATAGGAAGTAGATAGAACCTATTTGATTTTTTTCTTCATCTGTTTTGCCTTTGTTTCCTAAGTCAAGATATTTAATGAAGTCTCTATCAAGAGTTTGTCTAATGGCATATTTATCTCCATCCATCCTTCCACTGACAACATCAGAAGCAAAAGTATAGATTAGTCTAACTTTCTTATCGTCTCTATCAAGTTGTAGAGATGAGTCTGCTGAGTGGAACTGGTCATTTTGTCCACCAGATTGTGTCATTGATTTAGTAGTTGCTTCCATTAAATCCTTAGGTCTTTTTGATAAATCTCCTACAACTGCAATTTTAGTGTAGGTATTATATCCTAGTGCAGCATAGTCAGCACCCTTATATCCTCCAGCTGTAGAGAATATCTTTAAATTATTGTTGTTGCCATTATATAGTCTTAATTGAACTGCTTGTGTCTTTTGTGCAAAAGTCTTGTCCCAATCAGTATCAGCTTTTAAAACTATATTAACTTCTCTGTGACCATATTGAATACCTACATGTCTATAAGGGAATTGTAGACAGTTGGCGCTTTGTCCCCTAACAGTAGATACATCTAGTGTGTCAAAATTATTAATAGAAAAAACTTCTGTCTGTTTCCAAAGTACGTATGAAGCCTCTCTATCAATCTTTTGATATAACTCAGCTGGGAATCTCATAACAAATCTATCCCAAGTACCACTGTCAGCTTGGTTTCTTTGGCTTACTTCAAATTTTAGAACTATCCTTCCATTTTGGTCATAGTATCTGCCAAGATAAGTAAAGCCAAGGGTATTAAGTGGGTCAGCTCCCCTTTGTCCTTTGATTATTTTTACATTTTCAGGAAGTGACCAATAACCAGAGCCATCATCTGTAGCTGCACTGTCTTCTTCCCAGTTAACAGAAGGTTTTCCTTCTGGATCTACTGCACGTGTAGATGTGCCAGGAATTTGTGGTTCTTCTGCGAAAACATTCACTGGCATCATTGTCACTATCATCAAGAATGCCATGACTAGCGCGAGTGTTTTTCGCAAGTAATGTTTTTGAAAATTCTTCATAAATTTCTCCTTTCTTATTTCTTGCATAAGCAAGTTATTTTTAATCTTCTGTACCTCTGATGCCGCTTTTAAATCTATAAAAAAACAGACGTGTCGTGCCACTGACTCGTCTGTATAATCGTAGTATAATTGCGTGATTGTTAAGTAAATGATTATAATAAGTAGAGGATTTTTAACTAAGTATAAGCATGCGGTTTAGTTAATGTCCTTTACTTGTTTCGACCTTTTTGATAGCATCTAATGAAGCTTTATCGGTGGCACAGAAAATCGTATTTGTTTGTACATTCATTTTAGCACGTGTATGTCTAAATGTCAAGTTTAAATTATATTTTTAAGAACATTTTTCATATATAGACAGTAGTGTAACCCCCCCCATCTCATTTTCTCGTTTTCTGTCTATAGATGTGTGTATGTACTTTATATGTCTAATGGATGGGCAATAAAAAATGCCAGGCGATTTGCTCGTCTAGCATAGGATATTTATTTTATTCTCTTCCTTATTATATATGATTATATATGATTATATATGCTTTATATTGTTTCACAGTTATTGTGTTCTATATGCATTTGAAATTTTTTATACATGCCATATAGCTCCATCATTTTTTCCGAGCCTGACCCTCTCTTTTAGGCATAATGTTAAATATTCCAAACCAAAACGAACTGCTTCTTCCATTTCAAATCCCTTTGCTAAGTATGTAGCTATGGCGGTGGAGACTGTTGCGCCTAGTCCAAAGGCGGCTCTATCGACTCTCTTCCTATCTATAATTTTCTCTTTGCCATCCATGACTAATACATCTTTTAGTTCGCCCTCGAGTGCGCCTCCTGTAATCAGAACGCTTGCACCATAATCTTGGTGAAGTTTTTGCGCTGCGGCAAGCATTTCGGTAACAGTAGTGACTTTCATCTCTGTTAAAGTTTCTGCCTCTTTCATGTTTGGTGTAAGTAGCGTGACTTTATGAAAGATGTTTTCCTTTATATACTCAAGTGTTTCGGCGTCTGTGTAGACGTGGCCGAACTTCGACGCGATGACTGGGTCTAGTACGACTGGCACCTCACTAAAGTATTTATCAAGTGCGTCTTTCACGGCTTTTGCCTGGTTAATGTTTGAGATGAGTCCAACTTTGACGCAGCTGATGCAAAAGTCCTCGCTCGCTGCCTTGATCTGGTCGTAGACCATGGACGAGGAGAGCGCAAGTCTCGAGATGCACCTTTGTGTATTTTGGCTGGTCACGCATGTTGTCGCGACTGTGCAGTAGCTATTTAGTTTTAGTGCTGTCTTGACGTCTGCCTCGACGCCTCTTAGGGCGCTTGAGTCTAGTGCCGAGATTGACAGTATTACGGGCTTTTCTTTTAGCATGGCTAATCTCCTTTATTAAGATGATTTTATTACATTCGCTTGTCTTTGTCAAGATACTTATGCTTATGGTGATGGCTGTGCCATAAATATAGTGCAGCATAAAAAAGCTCTCTGAGTTTGTCTCAAAGAGCTTAACATATTTATTTACTTTCTATGAATCTAATAATTTTATATATTGTTAATGCAAGATCTTCTCTTGTGTATGTGCTTGTCGCGTTGTAATTATCTTGACTTTCACCATTAACAAGACCTAGCTCATCCATGTACTTAACTTGATCAAGTGCCCATGAAGCGATCTTGTCTTGGTCTTTGTAATTAAAGTCTTTTACTTTTGGCATATTGATCTTGTGTTCTTTTATGAAATTATAGATGACTGAGGCAAACTCTTGGCGTGTGATCTTTTGTGTTGCCTTAAGTGTTTTGTCTGGGTAGCCTTTGTAGATGCCGTGTGTTAGTGCCCATGTCATTGCGTCTGCGTACCACTCGTCTCCTTTTATGTCCTCGTAGTCGATAAGGCCAACGGATTTGTCTTTGGAGATGCTCATAAGGACTTGTGCTAGCATGGCGCGATTGATTGCTAATTTGCCTTTGAACTCTGTGTCTGAAACGCCGCTAAGTACGCCTCTTGCGATAAGCTCTCTGATTGCTTCACCTTTTTCGCCGTCTGGTAAGTCTCTGTGCTGAACTAGTCTAAGTGCTTGTGCTGGCGCTAGTATGCCGTATTCTTGTTTTGCTTCTGATTTTGCTTCTGTTTTTGTTTCTGGTCTTGTTTCTTTTTTATCTACTTTGTCATTTTTACTTAGTTTTGTATTTTTTTCATTGCTTTCGTTTTTCTTATCTTTATTATATCTATCGTATCTATCATTTCTATGATTTCTATTATTTTCCTTATCTCTTCTCTCTGGCATTTCTTCTTTTTCTTTAGTATCTGGTTTTTTATTATTGTCTTGATTATTATCTTTCTCTTTATTATTTGGCTTTGTATTATTATTTTCTTCTGCTTTTTTATCTTCTTTTACTATTAGTTTTTGATTTTCTAGAGTTAATTCTGTATCGTCTGTGAATTTTAATTTGATTTTGCCAGACTTTTCGCCCGCTGTCTTTGTGTCTCTCGCTGATTCGTCTGTAACTGTAGCGTGGTCTAAGTGGCCTTGGTAACCACCATTTGTGTCTACTACACCGTCTTTTATTTTAACGCCGTCTTTCCAGTTAACATTGTCGTTTTTATTAACTGTGATGTCTTGTGCTTCAATTTTGTCTCTTATCTCATTTACTATAGCGTTTCTAAATGGTATTCTTAACCAGATGAAGGCTTCTTTGTCGTCGCCGGCCTTTTTACTAAGTCTTATTCCGCCTTCTTTGTTGTCTATCGTTCCTAGCTTTCTATCCTTGCCAATTAGCATAGATTTTTCTAAACTATCTATAATTAAAGCGTTTATTTTAGCTTTTCTTTCTTCATCGTCTAAGTTAGCTAGTTCATCTTTTAAATTTCTTCCTTCATCTTTATTTAGTGTAAACTTTAATCTGTCTATCTTATCTTCTTTATATAAATCATTTATAAGCCCTGCTAGGCCTGTCATGTCTAACTCGGAAAATGATTTTTCTTTGTTTAGTATTGTAAAGGATAGTTGATAGTGTGGTTTGTATTCGCTTGGATTTTGATAGTCTTGTGGTTTTTCAACTTTATTTATTCTAAGCATATAGTCATCATTTTTTTCGTTTAAGTCGGATATCTTTTCATCCATAGCTTTTGTAAGCTCGTCTACTGCTTCGTCATGTGTTTGGCAACCAGCAACTGTTTCTGCTTTTGCTTCTTCTTTTTCTACTTCTTCTGAAGCTACTACCGTCTCAGCATTCTTCGCATCCGTCATATCTGCTTCAACGCTCTCTGCCTTAATGTACTCGAATTGTGATAGTGCAAAGGCAATGATGAATGCTAGGGAAATAATTCTTTTTAATTTGTTCATTTTAAAACTCCTCTCTTAAGCCTTAATGTGTCGGCTCGTGTATTAAATAATGCATAAGCGCCCATAAATCTAAGGCTTGACCCTGCCTTATATATTACTTGCGATTGCGAAATAATTATAACATTTACGGAGTTCGAAATTGTTTACAAAACATTTACAATTTTAATTATGCTAATGGCTGTGCGATAACTATAACTATGGCTGTGGTGCATAAAAAAAGCTCTCTGAGTTTGTCTCAAAGAGCTTACTATACTAATGTTTTTTATTAAGCATATCGTTTTTAATTGTCCAAAGCTTTTTGCTAAGGTCGACGTAGTACTCGTGTGGATTTTCAAGTCTCTTGACTTCATCCCAAAGCTTATCGACTTCTTCTAGTGAATACTTTTGCACTTCGTCGATTGTCTTCTTATTATATACTAATTTACCTTTGTCAAAAATTTTCTTTAGTAGCGGCACTGCTGTGTAGTTCGTAAGTGTTTTCTTCTTCCAAGTATATAGTGGATGGAAGATCTCGATATCTTTTGAGAAGTCGATCTCTTCATCGTGTGTTGTAACGAGGTCGGCAAGCGCCTTTCCTGTTTCGTTGTCGTATAATCTATATAGCTTTTTAAAGCCGGGTGTGGTGATTTTTTCGACGTCGCCACTGATTTTGATCTTGTAAATCTCTTTACCGTCTTTGAATGTGGATACTAATTTGTATACGCCGCCAAAAACTGGCTCGCTTCTTGATGTGATCAGTCTTTCGCCAACACCAAAGCCATCGATTTGGGCGCCTTGACCAAGAAGGTCCTTGATCACGTACTCGTCAAGTGAGTTTGAGACCATGATCTTAACGTCTGGGTAGCCTGCTTCGTCGAGCATCTTTCTCGCTTTTTTGGATAGATAAGCAAGGTCGCCTGAGTCTATCCTGATACCGACGCCTTCATGACCATTTGCCCGAAGCTCGTCAAAAACCTTTATCGCGTTTGGTATGCCTTCTTCGAGTGTATTGTATGTGTCAACGAGTAAAACGCAGGAGTCTGGGTAAACTTTCGCGTAGGCTCTAAAGGCTTCTAGCTCTGTATCGTACATTTGTACCCATGAGTGGGCCATGGTGCCTGTGGCTGGAACGCCGAAGAACTTGTCTGTGATAGTGTTTGCTGTGGCTTTCGCGCCGCCGATGTAGGCTGCTCTTGCGCCAAGTATCGCTGCTTCGCTCGCTTGGGCGCGTCTCGAGCCAAATTCTGAGATGGCTCTGCCCTTAGCGACTCTAACAATCCTGCTCGCCTTTGTCGCTATCAAGGATTGGTAGTTTATCGTAAGAAGTATCATTGTCTCCATGATTTGCGCTTCCTTAACCGGTCCCTTGACTATGATGATGGGTTCCTTTGGAAATACTGGTGTTCCTTCTTCTACGGCCCATACATCGCAGGTGAATTTGAAATTTCTTAAAAAGTCCAAAAATTCTTCTGAGAATATCTTTTTGCTTTTGAAATATTCTATATCATCTTCTGTAAATTTTAGATTTTCTATATATTCAATGACTTGCTCAAGTCCTGCGGCGATGGCGAAGCCACCATTGTCAGGGACTTTTCTAAAGAACATATCGAAGACTGCCTCTGTATCTGCTACGCCATTGGCAATGTAGCCGTTGGCCATGGTGAACTCGTAGTAGTCCGCCAGCATCGATAGGTTTATGCTTTTATTATCTTTATTCATCTTAATCCTCCCAAAGATCTTTTAATCTGCCCTCTAATTTATATCTCACATGCTTTAGCTCGCCTGTATTGCGTGAAGATGTGATGAGCATGAGCTTTCTGAGCTTATCTGAAAAGCTATTGATATAGTCTGCGCTCGCCTCGTATGAGCCGTGGTAGACGTATTTCAATAGCTCGCCACCGAGTGCAACGACGTCAGCGCCTATAACGTAGGCTTTGAGGGCGTCCATCGCAGTCCTTATACCGCCTGAGGCGATTAGGGTAAATTTGTACTTCTTCTTGAGCTCCCTTGCATATAGTATAGAGAGCGCTGTTGGCGTGCCAAAGTCGAAGATATCCGAGAAATCTTCGGCAGCGTTCGCCATGGACTCGATCCTAGCAAAGTTTGTGCCGCCTGCGCCTGAAATGTCGATGTACTTGACACCGAGCTTAGCGAGATCCTCGATATTCCTTTGATTCATGCCAAAACCGCATTCTTTCACTATGACGGGCAGCTTAAAATACTTAAGTGCCGCCTCGATGTTCTTCATATAGCTAGTGAAATCCCTGTCACCCTCGCCATTAATGAGCTCTTGAAAAGCATTTAGATGTATGCAGATGGCGTTGGCATCGATTAAATCAACCGCCTTCTTCATCACATCTAAATTCGCTGTAGCGCCGACATTGGCTATAAGGTAGCCGTCTTTGTTGACCTCACGTGCAATGGTGAATGTTTCAGGGAACTTCTTGTCAACAACAGCAATCTTCTCGCTTCCAAGCATCATAGGTATATTAAAGTCACGTGCGAGCCTAGCTAAAATCTCGTTGATTCTAAGCGCCTTTTCGGTGCCGCCAGTCATCGCGTTTATGTAAAAAGGACGAGAAAAGTTTCTGTTGAAGAATTTCTTTTCAAGCCTAACCTCGTCTATGGAAAGCTCAGGAAGAGAGTTATTGTCGATGAAGACATCTGAAAGAAGCGTGTCAGTCCCGCCATCTTCCGCTCTTAGGAAGTTTGTTAGATGCAGGTCCTTGATCCTTTCTTTGTAATCAATCTTTTTCATAGTTCCTCCTAGATTTCTATATAATCTTCTATATTAAGTTTTTTATCTATATCAAGAGTCCTTAGACTATGGATATAGATGTCTTTGCCCTTAGTCGTGTAGATGTTGAAGTCGCCTTTTTTAAGTCCACTCGCGTCAAAGCTATGGGCAAGGAGCTTCGCAGGCATGATAAAATCTACTTCGGGCATCAGCTCTTTGAAAATGGCGTCAATAAACTCGTAGTGAGTGCAGCCCAAAATTAAGGTCTTGTAGCCACCATCGTCAATGCGCCTTTTGTAGTCAAGAACTTCTTCTTCGATGATGTCCCTGTTCTCGTCAAAGTCCTCGATAAGTGCCGCAAGCGATGCGCTCGCCATCTCTAGTAAATCATCTGTGCCAATGGCCTTGAGCCTATTGTAATACTCTTTCGAAGCGATAGTGAACTTCGTCGCAAGTATCGCCGCTTTATTAAGTGCAAGCCTATTTACTTCGTCAATAGTTGGCGTAACTATATTGTAGAGCTTAATCTTGTGTGTGTAGCCGGTATTAAGTATCGCGCTACTCATGGTATTACAAGCGACAAGGCAGTCAGTAACGCCCTTTTCGTATAAGAAGTCTAAAATATGCTCCATACAAGAAAGGATCTCGTCACGACTCATATTGCCATAAGGCACCCTGATATTGTCCCCGAAGTAATTTATTTCAATCTCATTATTCAGCTTAAGAAGCTCACGAACAACGGATAAGCCCCCTATGCCTGAATCAATAACTGCTAATTTCTTCATATTACATGTCGACACGATTGTCGATCGCCTTTCTGATAGTTTCTGCGTCGTAGTAGCTTAGGTCAGCGCCCATCGGCACGCCGGTACCTATCCTAGTCACTTTGACGCTCTTGTCAGGGATGTTCTCCTTGATGTAATTTGCTGTCGCAGTGCCCGCAATGTCTGGGTCAGTCGCAATGATGAGCTCTTTCACACTGCCGTCAAGCCTTTGGAATAGCTGGGGTATGTTGATTTCCTCAGGTCCTATGCCCTCAAGCATGTTGATGGTGCCGCCTAAAACATGATAAAGACCGTTGTAGCCGCCCTCTTTGTCAAGGCGCATAACATTCTCTTCCTTTTCTACTACTAATATGGTAGAGTGATCTCTGTCCTCGTCAGAGCAGATGCCGCAGATGTCAGCTTCACTATAGTTACAGCAAATCTTGCATCTGTGAATATTTTCAAGAGTCTCCTCGATGTCCCTTGCTAGGCTCATGGCCTTGTCCTTATTGTTCAAAAGGTAATAAGCAAACTTTATCGAAGACTTCGAGCCAAATTGCGGAAAAGACTCTAAATTGCTAACTAGCTTATCTAGCCTATCCATTATAGTCCTGGAATACCTAGGCCGCCAGTTAATTTGCCCATCTCAGAGTTCATAAGATCGTCAGCCTTAGCTATAGCCTCATTTACTGCGACCATGATTAGGTCCTCAAGCATTTCAACGTCGTCTGGATCAACAACTTCAGGATCTATGGTGATGGACTTGATCTCTTTTTTACCAGTGATTTCGACCTTCACCATGCCCTTATCTACTTCCAATATAGTAGCTTCAATCTCTTCTTGCTTCTTTTGCATATTTTCTTGTGCTTTTTTAAGCTGCTTCATCATGTTATTCATGTTGCCGCCCATTTGTGGGAATCCTCTTTTCATAATTACCTCCTACTTAATTATAAGCTTGCCGCCCAAGAACTCTTTAAGGTCCTCTCTGAGTTTGAGAGTCTTTTTCTCTTGGTCGGAGCTTTCAATTTTGATATCGATTATATCGTTAAAATATTTGTTAATAGTCTTTAATATGGCGTCCTTGTTCATATTGACAAGGGCTACACTAGTGTCTAGAGCTATGTCACGAGACTTTTTAAGTACTAGTACGCCTGAAACAGTTTTTGAGTATTCAAAATCCGTGAATATGGACTTAAGTACTCTCATGTCATCATCTTTCAAGAAGTTTTCGTAAAGCGCCTTGTTCTTTTCGAAGTCCTCTTCGGGTTCTTCGTCCTCATCTAGATCAATGGCTTTCTCTTTTTCAGCGGGGATAATGGTCTTGCCACTTTCGCTGTCAGAGTCACTTTCTTCACTTTCTGCTATGCCTTGTGAATTTTGCTCATCAAGCGTTTTTGCTTCGTCATTTACTTTTACTTCGTCAAATGGCTTTGCCTCGTTTATATTTTTCGCTTCGTTAAATGATTTTGCTTCATCAAATGATTTTGCTTCGTCAAACGATTTTGCCTTGTCAATTGATTTTGCCTTGTCATCTATTTTTGCTTCCTTTTCTTTTTTTGCTTCCTTTGGCTTTTTTACTTCCTCTTCCATTTCTGTGAAGTAAAAGCCTTCATCTTCATAGTCTACCATGCCCATCTCAAGGCTTGCTAAGTCGTCAAAAGAGTTGTCTTGATTATCTTGAGCTGTTTTTGACGAAGTGGCTCTGGCATTGCCATTATCGTGGTTACTTACAGGATGCGCTAAATCACTAACTGTGACGGATCTATCGAAGTTCATCTTCATGACGTCGCTGTCAAGGCTCATGACCTTAAGGCCCGCCATCTCAACGAAAATTCTCTTTTCCTTGACAAATTTCATCCGCTCAAGGTAATCCATGTAGATGTCGATCGCGTTTATGATGTCCATAAGCTTGATGTCAAAGGTAAAATTGTATTTGCCAAGCTTATTAACTTTGTCGTATAGAATCTCTCTAAGTGCCTTAATTATGCCATCTATGATCATCGCTTCGTCCTTGCCATCAAGGAAGAGCTTGTCTAAATTAGCGTAATACTTTTGGGGATTGCGTGTGAATATAGCCTCTACTATGCCAGTGGAGTAGCTCTCATCAAGTAGGCCCAAGGCTTTGAGTACACTCTCCTTTGTAAGAGTGTCTGAGTAGCTGATTGTGCTCTCAAGCATGGATAAAGCGTCTCTCATCGAGCCAGCGCCTGCTCTAGCAACGATTTGAACTGCCTCGTCCTCATATTTTTTGCCGATTGTATCAAGAACGCGAGATAAATTCTTTGCGATGAGATCCTCGTCTATGCGCTTAAAATCGAAGCGCTGAACACGTGAGATGATTGTCTTTGGTATCCTCTCCGGCTCTGTCGTCGCAAGTATGAAGATTAGATGCTTTGGCGGCTCCTCAAGTATTTTTAAAAGCGCATTAAAGGCGCCCTTCGATAGCATGTGAACCTCGTCTATGATGTAGACCTTGTATTTTAGCTTAGTTGGTAGATATATCGCCTTGTCACGAAGCTCGCGGATATTGTCGACGGAGTTGTTTGACGCAGCGTCAAGCTCTATGATGTCGACAGCCTTGCCACCAAGCGCCTCAAGACAGTTCTCGCACTCATTACAAGGCTCGGCATCATGTGGATTAAGGCAGTTGATTGCCCTCGCAAAAACCTTTGCAAGTGAGGTCTTACCTGTTCCGCGCGTGCCGGTAAATAGGTAGGCGTGAGATAGTCTACTTTGTAGTATTTGATTTTTAAGTATGGTTGTGATGTGATCCTGACCGATGATTTCGTTAAAAGTCTTGGGTCTAAACCTTCTGTATAAAGCTTCGCTCATCTCGTCCCTCCTATAAATACAATTATAAATATTATATCACAAAAATAAAAAAAAATAAAGACGTGAATGGTCTTTACGAAGTGGCTAGTCCATAAACATGGGTGGGCATGAAAAAGGGCTCTCGTGTGAAAGCCCTTAATAGTTATTTAATATATTTCTTCAATGCTCTTTCATATTTTTCGTAGAAACCATAAGCGCCAACGCCAATAAATGTTTCAAGTATATTACCTTCGCTATCAAAGATGAAAACTGTTGGAACGGCTTTTATCTTGAAATTAAAATACTTCTCAGCCGCTTGGCTAGGACATAGATTTTGATATTTAGCGTCTGCTTTTTCTAATAAGCTCTTTGCTTTAGCTATATTTTCTTCTCTAGTCTTCTTGTCATAATCACTTGATGTGCTAGTAAGAGGCTCAATGTTATGAATAACGCCAAGGAAGCCAGCTTTGTCTTTATAATCGTTTGCAAGCTTACTTAAGTCAGGAAGTTCTTTTTTGCATTGTGCATAATCAGTCGACCAAACATTAACTAGAGTGTATTCATGCTCAGCTAATATATCGGCAATGTTACGTTTATTACCATCGAAGTCTTCTAGCTCAAAATCAAGTAAGCAAGGCATTTTAACTTTATCTGATGTAATTGCTACAGTTTTTGTAGGCGCGTCATAGCTGACGTCAAAACCCATTAGCTTAGCTAAATCTCTTAGCTCGATGTAATTTGTTTCGATAATAAAGGCAGAATTAAGTTTTTTCTCTTTACCATCGATAAGGACATCCATATTTTTCATAGTTGCCCAAAGCTCTTTTTGAGATGAATAAGTCTTAATATCTGATAGGTCTTCATATGGCTTATTTTTTTCTATGCTAACAAGATGTTTGTCATTGTCGTAGTCAACGTAGAATTGCGCCTTTGTTCCTCTAAGTGCAGCGGCTGCGTCACGAAGCTTTAAATAATTTTTGCCCTTTATAATATAAGCTCTAATTTCACGCGCCTCGCCGTTAACCGTAAACTTTTGAGTGCTCTCCACTGCTTTTTCTTCACTCTCAGCCATTGACATAGGCATAAATGTCACTAGCATAAGAACTACTAATAATAACGAAATTTTCTTCTTCATTTGTCCTCCTTGATTTACCCTGCTAACAAAGTATATTGCTTGTAAATATATTATACCACTGAAAATAAATTTTAGCAAGAGAAAAAGGCTCTCGTGTGAAAGCCCTTAATAATCATTTAAATTGTATTCATAATTATATGGTCCATATTTTTGCTCAAAACTAAGCTTAAATATGGGGCCATCCCACTTCACTTCATATATGCCAGCGCCCATGACATAGCCTTGATCACCCGTGAAGAAATCGTCTTCGATCTTGCGAGCGAAAAAGGCGTTCTCTCTTTTGTATAGGTCAAGGCTTGTGCTAAAGAGAAAGTTATCTTCTTGGACTATGGCAGTGTTTTTGCCATCATCTGACTTGAACTCGTAGTAGCCGTTGTCAATGCGTGAGAAAAAATAAATGACGCAAGCAAATAGCATAAATAGTATCGCGAGTCCCATAGCTATGGATATGATGATTTTGCTAATATTCTTTTCGTAGCACTCCCACAATAGTCTAAGCAAGTAGATGCACCATATAAATAATATTAGGCAAAGTATAAAAACAAGGTCTATAAAAACTATATGCGCTGAAAAAAATTTTATATTTAAGTCAAGTGAAGTGCTTAAGATGATTACTCTCATAAGCACTACAAAGACCATGTATATAGCTGTTCCTAAAAGAAGAGATTTAAATTTGCGTTTTGCAAATTCTTCTTTGAGTAAATTTAGCATTAGTCTAGAACTTCTACTTCATAAGCTGAATCGATTGTAATTAAAGCGCTTGAAGTCAGCTCTGTGTTGTGTGCAGTGCCGTCGAAGTAGACTCTGACTTTTTTGCCTTGGGCATCTTTTGGATCAATGCGCTCTCTATCATTGTGAACGTCTACATAATCAAGCTTTACTAAGAATGGATTTGGATACTCGGTATTTTTACCGAAGATATATTTAAACTCTTCTGGCACATCAATATCTTTTATTCTAAGCATGGTTGCATCCTTTGTAGCCTCATCACAAACTACTTCCTCTACAGTTCCTGTGAAATTTGCGACGTACTTTTTAGTCTCGTCCCAAATGTCATCAGTTGAGAACAATAAGTACTTGCCTTCATAGTAAACAGTTAAAAAACCCTCGCCAGCGTATTGGTACTCGCACTTGTCAAAGTTTGACTCACCGTCATTCTTTGGAAACTCACTTGTAGGCACGACTTTTTCGATTTTGCCGTCCATGGTGCCGCATTTGACTAGATTATTTATATAACCAGTATCTTTGTATAATTTGCCATCCACCATGACAGCAGAGATTAGAGCTACCTCGTCAGTTCTATCTGGCTCGTCTAATTCATTTGTTTCACTTGATTCATTTGTTTCGTTTGCTTCGTTTTTTTCATTTGGCGCCTCATTTGGCTTTTGACACGCAAAGGCACTTAGCATAAGAGCCAAAGACATCATTATAAGTAAAAACTTTTTCATATAATCACTTCCTTGTCTATATTGTATCACAATAAAGCACTCCGCGAATGGATTTTCATTAATTGTTACTATTTTGTAAGAAATAAAAGGGCCCATAGCACTGCCATGGACCAAAAAACTATTTTTCTAAAATCAAAACGCCTGAGCAAAAACTTATTTTTTCGAAAATTGCCTTTGGAAAATCTTTCTTGATATTCTCATAAACAAGGTAGTACTCGTCATCATCCCAATAATCTATTGACTCTTCTCTGCAAGCTTCTAATGATGCAAGGTCCACAAAACTAACGTCGCTAATGAAAATTTTGCCACCATCATTAAGAAGGCTAAGTAAAGTCATCAAAAAATCTTTTTTCTCAGAGTCAATTATGTGATGAAGCGAATATGTTGCGAGTATCGCGTCGTATTTTTCACTTAATATCTCCTTGTCTAGAGCTTTTGTAAAGTCACCTTCATATAATTTTGCCTTTGGCATCTTTTTTTGTGCTATATCAAGCATATTCTTTGAAAAGTCTTGACCGTGTATCTCAATGCCGTCATCATAAAGTTTTTTCGAGAGTATCGCCGTGCCAAATCCTATGTCAAGAACTTTTTTTGCATTCATTTTTCTAACGGCATCGTAGATGTATGCAAGAACGTCCTTGTATCCAGCGAAGGGATAAGTATCCTCACTCTCAGAGATTTCAACAGTTTTGTCGTAATCCTGGGCCCATAAATCAAAACCAAATTTGTCTAGCATATGTCCTCCTATAATCTTTCTTTTAATAATTATACCATAAAATTTATATTAACTCGAAGAATTTCGGTAGGTTTCCACCTTTTTTCTTCGTCCATTATCCACGAAGTGGCTCAGCCATTCTCAAGGCATAAAAAAAGTATGCACCAAAATGATGTGTACCCAGAAAACTGGACACATTAATATTTAGTTTACATTCATGGATGCTAACCTATACAAAGTAGGTGGCATCCATTTTGTTTTCTTCTGAA
>QWCQ01000631.1_pt1 | contig 21004 bp, 23 predicted proteins | sample 1972701 | NCBI WGS metagenome assembly QWCQ01 (sample SAMN09866704, study PRJNA288562) | Human gut metagenome isolate pre4_stool, whole genome shotgun sequencing... | reverse complement strand
CTGCAGACCCTGATTTAAGCTCTTGCGAGCTGCATTGGCGGTTCTACCCGATGCATAAGTGGCGGTTTTCATGCCAAAGAAACCACAGAGTCCGCTAAATAAACCTCCTGTGAGGAACGCAACCGGTACCCATGGATTTTGAATTTTGAGCACGTAAGCCATAAAAGCAAACAGGATAGCTAATGCGATAAATACATACAGCACCACAGTGTACTGTTGTTTGAGGTACGCCATGGCGCCATGGCGCACATGTTGCGCAATTTCTCGCATACGAGGTGTGCCTTCATCATACTTCATCATGCTTTGAAAGAAGTACCATGCCATGGATAGTGCAACCACGGAGGCCACTGGCACAAGCCAAAAAATAAATGGAATGTTCATGGTTTTATGTGTTTTAAGTTAGTAGATTTGTCGCAAATGTAGTGAATAATTTTAAGTTTGCAAATATTTCTTACATATTTTCCCTCTTTGAAAACCAGAAAGTTTAGAATGGCGAAATATGGGTTGTTCATTTATCGGGATGTGATGTACTGAACCAGCGCAAAAGAACGGAGTGAGCATTTGTTGATTTTTTTGCTCATATTTGGCCCTCAAAATGACCCTTCAGAATGTGCAATCTAGAAGAAAATACTAGGCATGGAGGATGCACACAGGACGTCAACGACGCTTTAGAATTGTGTTTTTGCTGCAATGTCAATGTGTTTTTCGCTGAATACCCATCACTTTGGTAGGCAAGTTGTAGCTTATTGTTCGCCAAAAGCATGTTAATTCCATGCTTAACTCAATGCTTTTGCCAACAAAAGAGATATTGATAGGTAGATAAAACGCAGGAAAGATTCATAAACTATTGTGTATGAGGTATATACAAATAATGCTCATGCTTGCCGTATTTGCAACAACCGGCATGTTTGTTTGCAAATATGCGAAATATGAACGCGTACGTTGTCAAAAAAAATCAGTAACGTTGGCCGTCATGATTTGGGTAGGACCAACGAGCATATCTTTTGATAGAAAGGTGGCATTTAGATGGGGTTCTCAATGGATTAGTCCATCCAGTTGTACCAAGAATCGCTCATAGCGTTTTGATCGCTATTGCATGACAGGGGAGCGATTCATCATGTTCGGCCGACTGGTGGCTGATTTAAAAATTAAATGCCATACCGAATGAGAAACTGGGTTGGTGCATGGGAGTCCGACGTTTAAAGGTGTCTGTAAGATAAGTCCGTGTGCCATCCTGTGATTCTTGAACACGGTTCCTCAGTTCATAGGTGTATTCAGGTTCAGCGTAGTCATAATTGAGATTTGTCTTGAACGACATGCCATGCTTGTAGGCCCACGTCAAGGAGAGCCCCGTGCTGTATAGAGGTGTTTTGTTCGACTTGATTGTTAAAAACTTACCATCATGGATGCCTTGTCCATCGCCCAAGTTGTCTAACCATTTGGTCAGCTCTTCCTTTTCTTCGGGATTCTTAAAATATTGTTTGTCATTTGCGGAAATTGGGATGAGGGCATTGCGTAACCCCTCAACGTCAACATTGGCGATGGCATCGATGTCATAGTCGGTCGTGTGTCTTCTACCAATCAGCACCTTGCTGCCTAAGCGCAATCGGCTGGTAAGGGGATAAGAGAAATAGGCACCCGCACTGAAATCGAACATGCCCACATGATTGGATTCCAGTCCTACGAAGTTCACGAATTTTTCTTTTAAATCATTTTGCAGGCCATGTGCGTACATATTATATTTGAACCCATGCGACAAATCAACGGTAGCAGTAACAGGCATGGTCGTTACGCGAAGTCTTCCGCCTACTCCGATGTAATCATTCAAGAAATAAGCACTCTCAACCGCTACGCCTATGCTGGCACCCAAGTTCAGTTTCAATCCCAAAGGATGACTTGATCCTTGTGAGCTGCCAGGAGCATAAGGTTGCATGTTCTCATCATAGTGGTCGTATACTTCTGGTGCTTTGAAGCGTTGCATCCTGGCTGCCATGTCTATGTTGATGGCAAAAAATGAGGGTCGGTTTGAGATGTTGGGCGTAATATCTTCCAGATTGCTTCGCCTCAGGCCTTTATCCTTGAATATCAGGTCACCCAGGGCATAGCCAATGTCTGTGGCTAAAATGCCTATTCCCGCTCCAACCAACACGTCGTTTACCCAATGCCTGTTGTTCAAAATGCGGCAAATGCCCGTTGCTGTAGCAACTGAATACCCAGCTATGCTGTACCATGGGCTACGCGTAAGTCCATACTCTTTGTGCAAGATGGTTGCAGCAACAAACGCTGTAGCCGTGTGCCCCGAAGGGAAAGAGTTGCGTTTAGTGCCATCTGGACGAAGCTCTTTTGTGGTGTGTTTCATGGAGTTGACTATTCCTGCCATCATGACAAACGACATGGCGTTGCTTACCGCAAGACGTTGAAGTGAACTTCGCCCTTGAACGCCAGCCGTGTTCAGAACCCACGTTGTTAGCAGAGGGCTGTATTGTGCGTAGTTGTCCCAAGTGGTCTTGAACGTTGGTTGAAAATAATGTCGGAGAGAGCGAAAGTCTTCTTTGCGAGATTTCACGATAAATCCCGAGGCGATGAATCCCAATCCCATGTAAGTAAAATCCTGTTTCAATGCCTTCTTCGCATTGAAATTAGTAACAGGTGTGAGGATGGGGGATGGTGTTAACGCCGTAGTGTCAGTCACAGCTGAAAAAACAGCTTTCGATAGCAGCAAGAACAGCGTCACGCATACAATTAATTGACGTGAAACAGGATGATGAATGTTCATTTACGATGATATAATAGTTGCTCACAGACCATTGTAGAATAATGGAATCTGTTTGAGTGTGCAAAGTTACATCATATTTTTGTAGTACGCAACCAGATGTAAAATGAAGAATATAAATTTGACACATTTCATGACATTACCAATTTATTTTTCTACCTTTGTAAAACATAAATTACTCAACAATACGAAAATGCCATTGCTTCAACATGTAGCTTTTAGCGTTTTCAGCATAATATCACGTTCAAGACAGACATGCGATTATATATATTTATCCTCAGTTGCATCATTGTTTTTTGCTCCTGTTCGCACAAAAAGACAGAAGAAAATATCAGCTCTATGGATACGATTCCAACCATGGTGATGCAGATACAAAAGTGTTCAAAACTGTATACCACAGAAGTGCATGTTCACAAGATTGTTACACATGACGACCAGCTGAAGCTCAACGGTTCTTTCATGAAGAAAGATTTTAGTGTCAACCTTCCATTGGGCAGGCGGAAGATTGCCATTCCAATGGATGCCACCCTGAAAGCATACATCGATTTCAGTAATTTCAGCGAAGAAAACGTGCAAAAGAAGGGACAAAAAATTGAGATTATCTTACCGGATCCTCGGGTGACACTCACGTCTACTCGCATCAATCATGAAGAAATCAAACAGTATGTAGCCCTCACTCGTAGCAACTTCTCTGACGAAGAACTCGCCAGCTACGGTCAACAAGGGCGTGACGCCATCATCCATGACATCAATTCACTGGACATTATTGACATGGCTCGTGAAAGTGCTGCTCGTACGTTGATACCGATGATAGAGCAAATGGGGTATCGCGAGGAAGACATCACCATCTCTTTCCGAAAGCAATTCACATTGGATGACATTAAGACTCTTCTTGACAAAACAACGATTGAACATGGAAACGAATAACAATAAAAGACACAACTTGCTCAACCGCCTGTCCAAGATATCAAGGAAGACTATTTTTTTCGTGATTACGATCTTGCTGTTGGTGGGCATTGTGTTAGTGTATCTTAATAAAGACAATAGGTTCGAACTGTCAAAGGATGACAAAATCAATATCACCCCCACGCAGATACAGAGTATTCGTGACATTGGACAATGGGAGTTTTTGACCATCAACAACGAAGAAATCATTGACACAGTTAGGCATGGCTTCTTCGGTGATGCCGAATTGGTTCGTATTTATTATGGTACTTTGCGGTTGGGTATTGACTTACAAGATGCAGGTGAAGATTTTATAGAGCCTCAAGGAGATTCTATCGTCGTTATGTTACCACCCGTCAAACTGTTGGATCACAACTTTATCGATGAGGCTCGCACCAAGTCTTTCTTTGAAAAGGGCGAGTGGAAGGCTAAAGATCGTGACGATCTTTACCGAAGAGCCTATCAAGCTATGATTGACCGATGCTTGACAACACCAAACATCAAGAGTGCAGAGCGCAACGCCTCACGCCAGTTCTACCAGTTGATGAAATCCATGGGATTTGAAAATGTCATCATTCGCAATAAGCCATATACAAAAGAAAAGCGCAGTCAATAAGCCATGCTCGATTGCTGAAAACACACAATAAGGCAACTGATTCTTTTCGGAAAAGTAAAGTATCTTGCGCATATTTTCGTTATTTAATTTGGTGGAGTCATTAAATTCGTTTAACTTTGTGCACATCTTGAAAGGTTTTATAACAAATAAATCTCATTGCCTATAGATATACATTTACTTAGAATCAAATTTTTAAGAAAATGAGGAAGCTGAATGAGCTGTCAGATGAGGAATTGGCAGTGGCCTATATCAATGGTAATAACTACGCTTTTGATTTATTATTGTCGCGCAATCAGTCGAAGATATTCTCTTATATCCTGTTTGTTGTAAGGGATAGGGATGTGGCTGACGATGTCTTTCAAGAAACCTTTGTGAAGGTCATCACCAAGTTACAGCAGGGGAAGTATACCGTTACGGGTAAGTTCTGCGCATGGGTCATGCGCATTGCCCATAATATCATCATGGACATGTACCGCGAACAGAAGTCTGAAAAGATTGTCGAGGCTACAGAAGACAATGACTTGTCAAACTTTGGCAGTAAGGAATTGTTGGACGAGAACATTGAGAGCAAGTTTGTCAACGAACAGATTCTCTGCGATGTCAAGAAGATGATGAACCTTTTACCCACCGCTCAGCGTGAAGTTGTGTACATGCGATTCTATCAGCAGCTGTCGTTTAAAGAGATTGCTGACACCACAAATGTAAGTATCAATACAGCCTTGGGGCGCATGCGTTATGCCATCATCAATCTGAGGAAGATGGCTCAGGAGCATCAGATGGAATTACGAATGATGTAATCAGGCCGCTCATGCACTCCAATTGAGCAAGAAGAATTCGAATTTTTCTTCTTCTTGCTCCATGATTATGTTAAGTTCTCGAGGGTCTTTCTTCACTTTCTTGGCTTGTAGAAAGTGACTTCAACTGTTTGATGGTATTCTCTGGATCCTCTGATTTGAACACATAGCTGCCACTCACCAGTACGTCTGCACCTGCTTGAACAAGTCGCGGAGCGGTTTCACCCTGTACACCTCCATCAACCTCAATAAGAGCTTTAGATCCACATTCATCCATGAGCTTGCGGAGACGCTTTACCTTATTGATGGTGTTCTCGATGAATGTTTGTCCACCAAAGCCAGGATTGACGCTCATAAGCAATACCAAGTCAACGTCACAGATGATGTCTTCCAGCAGATGAACGGGCGTGGAAGGATTCAATACCACGCCGGCTTTCATGCCAGCCGCATGGATTTGCTGAATGGTACGGTGCAGATGGGTGCACGCTTCGTATTGAACGGACATGATATAGGCGCCAGCCTTGGCCGTTTGTTCGATGTATCGCTCGGGTTGTACAATCATCAAGTGAACGTCGAGCGGCTTCTTACAGATTTTCGAGACGGCACTGATGACGGGAAAACCAAATGAAATATTTGGCACAAACACGCCATCCATGACATCCATGTGAAGCCAGTCGGCCTCACTGCGGTTAATCATTTCGACGTCTGACTTGAGGTTTGTAAAGTCAGCCGATAGGAGTGAGGGAGAAATAAGAATGTTCTTCATTTGCGTTTTTGGGCATTAATTGAGACAATAGGATGCCTTCTTGTTATCAATGTCAACTACCCTGTATGTGCGAGCCAACTGTCTGAGCAAGTTCAGCGTGACCTCCGAGGGTTTCAGTTCTTCCGATGTAAAATACTTCATAGGCTGTATTTTTGATAATGTCTTTGTTATTATCATAACGTTCCAACTATATCTTTATTACATTATAGTATCAATATTTTCGTGTGGCGTTTAATGATGAGCCTCTTATATAATAAGGTGAAGTTGTATTTGCGGCTCCAACCAGATTCATTTCACTCTTTTTCGGGCCTATTGTCGTCTTCTGTAGGCCCTTAGGATGCGGGGGTAAGAACGTCCAAATCTAATTTATATGAGCCACTTCAAGATGTTTGTCGAAATAAATTCGTACATTTGTCGAGTTCAACATCATTTTAACATTGAATGAACAAAATGAAAATAAAAGTGTGCGGTATGCGTGATACCGACAACATTCGCGCCGTATCAGCCTTAGACATCAATATGATGGGCTTCAACTTCATTCTCCATTCTCCTCGTTATGTGGAGATGATTAGCAGCATGGCCGGCATCATACCCGATTATAGTGAAGAACGATTGGCCAAAGGAATGCAAAAGCAGGAGCCACAGTCTGTTGCTGATCGCATTGAGCGGGTAGGCGTGTTCGCTGACGACATGCCGCAGACCATCGTGACACGCGTCTACAATTACAGTCTTGATTACGTTCAATTGAACGGAAACGAAAGCAGGGTGATGATAGAGAACCTGCTTCGTACACTCAAACCTGATATCCAACCGAATATCAAGATTATCAAGACCTTGTCCATATCATCCCAACAAGATTTGGAACAGTGTAAAGAGTTTGAGGGAGTGGTCGACCTGTTTCTTTTCGTTCCGTCTTCCGATGAACAGAAATGCCAAGGTAAGAAGCCCGACTGGTCAGTCTTGGAGAAGTACGAGGGCACTACGCCATTCTTGTTAGGAGGCAGCATTAGCACCGAAGATGCGCAACTCATCAAGCAGTTCAATCATCCTTTGTTCGCCGGGGTTAACCTGAATCGTTGTTTCGAGACAGCGCCTGGTGTGAAAGATGTGGAGATGCTACGTACATTTATCCAAGAAATACGGTCGTAGTTATGGAAAGCAAGCCAGATAGTCAACCTTCTGAAAATGTGTCATCAACTTCCATCTTGCCTCTGCAGCATGAAGAAGATACGTTACCATGGTTTGCCGTAAGGCTGTTCATGGCAAAGCCTCAGGTGGTGATGGATTATCTGACTGAGCAGCAGTTGCAGTATTTCATACCGATGGAGTATGTGGACGTTGAGGACAAAGACCATCACATCCGTCAACAACTGCGGCCTGTCGTTCGAAATTTGGTATTCATCAAGAAAAGCAAACCCGAAAAGACCATACGGCAATTGCTGACGGATGCACCCTTCAAATCATCTGTCATCCGCAAAAGCAAGGATGACAGTAAGTATTATGAGATTCCCGCCAAGCAGATGTTTGAGTTCCAAGCCATGTGCAATCCCGAGATTGCCATGCGTAAATTCTTAAGCGAGGAGCAAGCAAAATTAAAGCCAGGCGCACCTGTTTATGTCAAGTATGGCCCGCTGAAAGGCTTGAGCGGCAGGTTGGTTCGCAGCAACAAAAAGTATTTTCTCTTGAAGGAGATACCCTGTATGGGCGTGATGCTGAAGGTGGCCCGCTGGTGTTGCAAGCCTTTGCAGTCTTGATGAGACCACAAATTAATCCAGTGTTAGCCAAGTATCTGCTGGGCGTGTTCCTTCACCTTGATTTCTTTCGGCGTGATGATGCGCTCTATCTTTCCTTCCTCATCAATGATGAAGGTGGTGCGGAAAGTTCCCATGTACTTTCTTCCATACATGCTTTTCTCGCCCCAAACGCCAAAAGCGTTGTTGAGTGTCTTTTCTGTGTCAGCAATCAGCGGGAAGGGTAACTGGTGTTTCTCTATGAACTTCTTGTGCGATTTCTCGTCCTGTACGCTAACGCCTACCACGGCATAGCCTTGAGCTAAAAAGCGTTCATAGTTGTCGCGCAGGTTACAAGCTTCGGTGGTACACCCAGGCGTGTTATCCTTTGGGTAGAAATACAACACCAATTTCTTGCCTTTGAAATCATCCAACTTCAGTTCATTGCCATCTTGGTCGCGTCCCAATATCTCGGGCGCCTTGTCTCCTATCTTCATATTTATATTGTTTTTAAGCATTCGGGTCTATGCCCGAGCGTGTGATGAATATTGATGTTACGAAGATAAGCAAAATATATGATATATTGTTTGTACGCTGCTCTTTTCTTTGATATTTCTGCATTTGTCCAAAAAAATCACTAAAAAACAGCCACTCAATAATCTCATTCTAGAAAAAATCAATAGGCCGATAGGGAATAAGAATGCTCGTTTTTTGGGAAAAAAGACCGAGCGTTGGTGCTAAAGCATGGAGATAATGCTGATAGATGTAGCTTTTTAAGTGCTAAGTGTCATGCCATTGAAGGACAATAGCTATGACTTTAGGCTCTTAAAGCAATGCTTTTGTTCCGTAAAAGCGTAGTGACCGGTCTGGAAATTAGGTAATGGCTCCGCAATAAATTGTGCTTCAATGAGATAGAAAAGTGAGCCATATTTCGCTTATTTGCGCCGTGCGGCTCGTTTGTTTGTTTACAAGCGAAATATGAGCGGGGTGTTGTCAAGAAAATTCAGCATCGAAGATGGTTGCCAACATCATTCAACATCCATGGTGACATTTGCGGATGGATGCCATAACCTTCCTTGCCATGTGTTCCTTTCAATCATTCTTTGGGTCAACAAATTCATCCACTCATAAGGCTTCAGTCCCCATTTGGGTGCAACAACCCTGTCGGCCGGTGATGTGCTGACAAAGCGTTCGAGTACCAAATTACTTCGAAGGCGCTCTATGTAGCGGATGATGACGTCAAGATATTGGTCAACCGTGTAGGTGTGGAATGGGGCTTCAGCGTATTGTTTTGCCAGTTGCGTGTGCCGTATCACCTGCATTTGATGTATTTTCAGCACGTCGATGGGTAGAGATGAGATGATGGGAGCCTGCCCAATGCTGTCTTCGGCCGTCTCGCCCGGCAGTCCTATGATGACGTGTGCGCCTGTCAGGATGCCCCGCCCGTGCGTCTTTTCTATGGTCGCTTTGCTGCATTCAAAGGTGTGTCCTCGGTGAATGCGCTGCAGCGTATCGTTGCTGGTCGTTTCTACACCATATTCTATTAAGAGAAAAGTCTGCTTGTTCAGTTGTTCCAAATAGTCCAACAGCTGGTCGCTCATGCAGTCGGGACGGGTACCGATGATGATGCCCACGACGTCTTCTACCAGCAACGCCTCCTCATACATGCGCTTGAGCGATTCAAATGAGGCGTAAGTGTTGGTGTAAGCTTGGAAGTAAGCGAGGTATTTCATGCCGTGATACTTGCGCGAAAAGAATGCCTTTCCATCTTCCAACTGTTCTTGTATGGTCTTCCTGGGGTTGCAATAAGAGGGATTGAACGCTCGGTTGTCACAGTAAGTGCAGCCACCTGTTGACAGTTTGCCATCCCGGTTGGGACAGGTAAAGCCCGCATCAACGGAAATCTTCTGCACCGGACCATCAAAATACGTGCGAATCCACGAGCCAAAGTCACGATATAATTGTTTCATTCACTTGCAAAAATACGCAAAATTGCCTATCTTTGCAATCATTAGCATTAAGAAATTAAGCAGAATGAAGAAGATTATTTTAGGGATTATAGCACTGTTTATGGTAACCTCAACCATCCATTCAACAGAACGAATCTCCCTGAAGGCCATCCAAGATGGTGCTTTTGCGGCAGAGCGTTTGAGCGGAATTAAACCCATAGCGGGTACCGACCAGTATGCAAGAATCAGCAAAGACGGTGAACGTGTTGTCAGGTACTCGTTCAAGACGGGGAAGCAGACGGCCGTACTATTTGACGTGAACCATACCATGGGTTCGAAAATCGATTCGTTCGACGGGTACATCCTGTCGCCAGATGGTACGAAAATGCTCATCCAGACTAAGACCGAACGTATTTATCGCCGTTCGTTCAAGGCACAATATTATATCTACACCATTGCCAGTACGAAGTTGGAACCCCTTTCGGAGGGAGGACCGCAGCAGGTTCCGGTGTGGTCGGCAGACAGTAGGCAAATCGCTTTCGTTCGTGACAACAACATCCACCTCATTAAACTCTTGTACGACAACGCTGAAAGTCAGGTTACCAAAGACGGTAAGTTCAACGAAATCATCAATGGAGTGCCTGATTGGGTGAATGAAGAAGAGTTTGGACACAATCTTTCGTTCTGCTTTAACGCCGACGGAACCAAGATTTGTTGGATCAAATACGACGAGTCTAACGTCAAGAGTTATGCCTTACAACTTTTCAAGGGCATGCACCCCGAGCAGCATCAATATGCAGATTATCCGGGACTGTATACTTATAAATATCCCAAGGCCGGTCAGGACAATTCCAAGGTGTCGGTGTGGAGCTATGATGTAAAGAGCCATCAAACCCGCCAGTTGCAAGTTCCGTTGGATGCCGATGGCTATGTTCCCCGCATCAAGCCAACGACCGATCCCAACAAGGTTATCGTTTACACCTTGAATCGCCATCAGGACGAAATGCATTTGTATGCCGTTAATCCATCAAGTACCGTGGCTACGCTGTTGATCAAGGAGCGTGTACCGAAGTATGTCAAGGAAGAGGCCATGAAAGGTGTCATCATTGGCGAGAACAGCATTTTGCTGCCCAGCGATCGGGACGGGTATATGAAGGGGTATCTGTATAACATGAACGGTCAGATGATTAGAACCATCGGGAATGGTTCCTATGACATTACCGCTTGGTATGGCTACGACGAAAAAACCGGTGATGTTTACTATCAAGCTGCCGCACTGAATGCTCACGACCGTCAGATTTATGTTTCGCACAAGAATGGTAAGACCGATCGACTGACGCAGCAACAAGGGTGGAACGTTGCGCAGTTCTCTGGCGATTATCAATACTTCATCAATACATGGAGCGATTACGATCATCCGTATGTATATACCGTTCGGGACAATAAAGGAAAGGTGATGTCCACGCTGATTGACAATGCTTCATTGCGGAAAAAAACAGCAGACTACGGTTGGACACCCAAGGAAACTTTTTCTTTCACCACATCTGAGGGCGTAAAGTTGGACGGATGGATGGTGAAACCCGCTCAATTCAATGCTTCTAAACAATATCCGGTTATCCTCTTTCAGTATAGCGGACCTGGTAGTCAACAAGTGATTAACTCATGGAATGCGGGTTCCTTGGGGCAGGGAGGTGCTTTTGATTATTATCTGGCACAACAGGGTTTCATTGTCGTTTGTGTTGATGGCAGAGGCACTGGCGGTAGAGGTTCTGAGTTCGAGAAAGTGGTTTATCAGCGGTTAGGAGAATTAGAATCCAAAGATCAGGTGGAAACAGCTCTGTGGCTTGGCAAGCAGTCGTATGTGGACAAGAACCGCATTGGCATTTGGGGATGGAGCTATGGCGGCTTCAATACATTGATGAGCATGAGCGAGGGGCGTGGCGTGTTCAAGGCTGGTGTTGCCGTAGCGCCTCCTACCAATTGGAAGTTTTATGACACGGTTTATACCGAGCGATACATGCGAACACCTAAAGAAAATCCCGATGGATATGCCGTTAACCCGATAGAGCGGGCGACGAAGCTGCATGGTGCTTTGTTGATTTGTCATGGTTTGGCCGATGATAATGTGCATCCGCAAAACACTTTTGAGTATGCAGAGGCATTGGTTCAGGCTGACAAAGACTTTAAAGAGATTTATTATACCAACCGCAATCATAGTATTTATGGCGGTAATACCCGCAATCACTTGATGCGGCAGATTGCAAACTTCTTTATTGACGAACTGAAATAACCCTATCGGGTGGTCTGTTGATTGAACGTTTGTAATCAGTAACGCCATGGCATAGACATTTGTCTTATCGCCATGGCGTTACTGGTTAATGGATGAGAGGGAATGAACTATTCGCAAATTCCTGCTTCGAGCCATTGTTTGGCCAACGCTTGTGCGTCTTTGCGAGCCGTCTGTTCGTCTACATCATACTCTTGCATAAGCAATTCTACCAAGTCGTCAACGGTAAAATCCTTGTCCTGAATGGCATTCCACAAGTAAGCTGAGGTTTCATTCATGGATATGATGTTACTGAAGTCGATGTTTTCTCTACCTTCTGCAACGATAACTTGCTCACCACAAACGTTGCGTAGATTGAATCCTGTTTTTGCTTTCATATTATTTATTATTGTTTTCTGATTAAATTGGCCCAAATAGCGGAATCCATATTCTTCTGTACACAGCCAACAGGTAGCGTCTGATGGGATAAAGAGCCGTCCAAATGTGCGAATAGGTGCGCCATTTGATGCCGTTGGTCTTATCGAGGTTGGTGCGGCCTTTGCGGTAAAAGCCAATCGCATACCCATGTACGTCATGGACATGACACACCTCTGTTCCTAAGTTTCCGTCTCCTCTTAGTGTGACCGTTTCTCCTTGAATCTTGATAATTCGGTGTAAGACATAATGCTTCGGGGCTGTTTCTGCTAAAACCGCATCGCCCACTTGTATGTCTTTGGCCTTGGCCAGGAGTGCTTTGTCACGATTGTCCTCAAGCAAAGGGCGCATGCTGAAACCTCTCAATTGCAAAGTTACCGTATGTCCTTCGTTCAAAAGTTTGATAACTTCAGGGAGAAACTTACGGTTTTCAATCTGCAACTCTTTAGCAGCAGGTTGATGACTATGCGTGTTTTTGGGATTTGAAGACATGGCCACTCTCTTTTGTTATCCTCCTTTTTATTGTTTTGCAATAGCCTTATGGCAAACTTCGGCAGCCTCTTTGTTAGGCAGGCAGTGCAGAATATAGATGCCAGTTGTTTCGATGATGTGGGTGACGGTGTCACAGATGCGGTTGAATATGTCTTTGTCCCATTTCATCATGGAGCATGAAACGAGCATGGAGGCAAAGGCTTCGACGGGTTTAAGTGGCTCAATGCTGTTTGCACTGGCACGGTCTATTTGTGTAATGGCGCCCAATTTGGCTTTCACATTTCTATAACAAGGCGTCTTCCCGCTCCACGGACTGCCATAAATATAGGGCTTGCCATCGATTATTCTGATGACGGGGTTGTCGTCGTTCATCAAGTCGCAGCCTTCGAGGTATCGCAGCCACATGCTCACTTGTGTGCTCTTTCCGGTTCCACTCTTGGCAATAAAGGCATATCCATAGCCTGCCTGTCGAACCAGTGAAGCGTGAATGAGGAGGGTTTCTTTGCGGCTTCCTGCAAAAGCAAAGATCAACATAAGTGCGTTACTCAATCCAAAACAGCGCATGTTGTAGTTCCCATTGAGTGCGCACTTACAGTGTTTGAAGTCTTTGTCGGTTTGTAGCATGCAGCAATCTGCACCCTTTACATTCTTAATAATATATTGATAGCCGCCGTTGTCGAGCAAATCTACGGTGGTATCGCCATTTCCTGTTTCGAACTTTCTAATGAGTTCGCGCTTGTCTTTGGCGATGGGTTTCAGGTTGTCATCTACTGTCAGCTCAAAAAAAAGCTCATCATCTTCTCCGAATTTTTCACTTCTGAAAGGTTCAAAAGAAGGGATGAGATGCATACTGTTCTTCTGTGAAGGAAGAAAACTGATGCAGAGATGATGGTCAGCTATGGTGAAATAATTTGTTTGCAAGTCCATGAAAGCTGGTTTTCTTCAGGTAAAAATCTATTGTTTTGTATCTTTAGCTGCCGCAGGATGGTTCGTTTCAATGATTCCTTTCTCTGCCAATTTTTGTTTTCTTTTGGCTTGTTTCTTAGCTATCTTAGCCGCTTTTTTAGCCTCTTTGGCTTTTCTTTTAGCCGCTTTTTCTTTTTCCAAGTCACTTGCCTGAGGCATTATGCCCTGATACCTGAAGTTTGTTGCTGTAATATATTTGATGGTATACTTTCCACTCTTCTCATATTTCTTCCGCATGGAAAGATATTTTTTTTCTATTCTCTTTTGATCTTTGGCAAAAGTTGTGATGCAAGTGGGGGTTACAGCACCGATAGAACGTAGGTAATTTTGTAATTGATAGGAATAATTCTCTCTGCTGAACAAGAAGTTTGATTTGCCGATATAGGCGGAATCAACATATTGTATCTCCGTGATGTAGATGGTAGAATCGTTAAACGATGCAGCAAAACCGAACATGTGCGTACCTGTTACTTCTTTTGCGGCATGGACATGCATGGAAATCACAATGGTGAAAATAATCAATAAGAGTTTTCTAACTTTCATTTTTTTAACTGTAAAGATGCTTTTCCATAGGTGAAATAGCATCTAAAAAAATAATCTTTTTACCTGTTAACACTCATCTGCCTAAGTAGGCTTTGAGCTGTTTGCTCTTCGTATTTTGTCTGAGCCGGCGCAAAGCCTTCTCCTTGATTTGTCTGACGCGTTCGCGTGTGAGCCCAAATTTATCCCCAATTTCTTCCAATGTCATCTCTCTTTGGTTGATGCCATAGAAGCATTCGATGATGTTTCGTTCACGTTCATTCAGGACATTCAATGCGCTGGCGACCTCTTCTCGCAATGATTCCATCACCAATTCGTTGTCAGCCATGGGTGATTCCGTGTTAGGAAGCACGTCTAAGAGACTACTATCCGCTCCTTCCATGATGGGTGCGTCAACGGAGATGTGCTTGCCATTGACTTTCATGGCCTCTATAATCTTGTCTTCTGGCAGGTCAATCTGGTCAGCTATCTCATCAACATTTGGTCTTCTTTCGTGTTCTTGCTCGAATTTATTTAAAATCCGATTGATTTTGTTGACAGAGCCTACTTGATTCAAAGGAAGCCTTACGATTCTACTTTGTTCGGCTATGGCTTGCAAGATGCTTTGTCTAATCCACCAAACGGCATACGATATAAATTTGAACCCCCGTGTTTCGTCAAATTTTTCTGCGGCCTTAATCAGCCCCAAGTTGCCTTCATTGATCAAATCAGGCAGACTTAAACCTTGATTCTGGTACTGCTTTGCCACTGAAACCACGAATCTCAAATTGGCTTTGGTCAACTTCTCTAATGCTTTTCGGTCACCTTTTTTGATGCGTTGAGCCAATTCAATTTCTTCTTCTATAGAGATTAGGTCTTCATGTCCAATCTCTTGAAGATACTTATCGAGAGCAGCACTTTCCCGATTCGTAATTGATTTTGTGATTTTCAGTTGTCTCATTGTTGGTTTGCCCAATTTGATGGATAGTTGCAAATGTAGTTGTTTTCAATGGAATGAACAAATTTTGTCTTATAAAAATTCTTCTTAGCTATTCCGTGGAGTGAACCAAACTCCACTTGAGGTCTTTTTATTTAATTAGCATACTTAGTTGCATTTTGATGTTGAATCTATTATCAGCCATTTTCTTTGTATTCTTTTTGGCATCCATCAGAAAAAGTTTACCTTTGTATTGATAAATATTGACTTGTATGACTTATAGTATCGAAAAGGTTACCACACTGATAGGTGCGCGGCGTTATGGGACGAAAAATGCTCAGATAGGCTTCATCTTGACAGACAGTCGATCGCTCTGTTTTCCCGAAGAAACTTTATTTTTTGCTTTGGTGACCGAACGTAACAATGGTCATCATTATGTTTCGGAACTCTATCAGCGCGGTGTTCGTAACTTTGTGGTTTCGGCTGTGCCGGTTGGTTACGACAAACTTTATCCTGAAGCTAACTTTCTCAAGGTGGTTGACACGCGCAAAGCCCTGCAAAGACTTGCAGAACGGCGTCGTGATGAGTTTGACATTCCTATCGTCGGCATCACTGGATCCAATGGAAAAACAATGGTGAAAGAGTGGTTGTATCAGCTTCTTTCACCGCAATTTTATGTCACTCGTTCGCCTCGTAGCTACAATTCACAGATTGGTGTGCCTCTGTCAGTTTGGTTGATGAATGAACAAACGCAGGTTGGCGTGTTTGAAGCGGGAATCAGTAAGCCAGGGGAGATGAGTGCTTTGCGTGACATCATACAACCCACCATTGCCGTGTTGACCAACCTTGGCGACGCGCATCAGGAGAATTTCGGACTCATCGAGGATAAATGTCGTGAAAAACTCATCCTTTTCCACGATGCCGAAACCCTGGTTTATCCTGCTGACGATGAAATTATCAGCAAGGTCATCACTGAATACGACTATCCTGGTGAACGACTTTATTGGTCGATGAAGGACAAAGAGGCACCGTTCTTTGTGAAATTTATCGAGAAGAAAGAAACCATGACGACCGTCACCTATATATATAAAGGTAAGGAAGATTGGTATTCGCTGCCCTTCATCGATGAGGCTTCTGTGATCAATTCTATTGTCTGTGCCATCGTGTCATTACACTTGGGGGTAACACCAGACGTGCTGGATCAACGCATGCAGCAAATAGAAACCGTAGCCATGCGCCTTGAGGTGAAAGAGGGACAGCATGGATGTACGCTCATCAACGACTCATACAACTCGGACATCAATTCTCTGGACATTGCACTCGACTTCATGAACCGTCGCCCCGACCATCAAGGGCGTAGCCGAACGTTGGTTTTAAGTGACATTGATCAGAGTGGACGAGAGGCATCCGAACTGTACAGAGAGGTTTCCAACTTAGCCGTAAAGCGTGGCGTGACCAAGTTGATTGGTATCGGCCCGCAGCTTACCGAGCAGCAAGATGCCATCAAGGTGACGCAGAAGTATTTCTTTCCAACGGTAGAAGCTTTTATCAAGAGTGGCGTGTTCCATGCGCTGCGCAATGAGGTAATCTTGCTGAAGGGTGCCCGCAGGTTTGGATTTGACAGGCTTAGCGAGTTGCTTGTGCAGAAAGTGCATGAGACAATCCTTGAGGTGAACCTCAATGCGGTGGTCGACAACCTGAATCATTTCCGTTCATTCTTGAAGCAGTCCACGAAGTTGGTCTGCATGATCAAGGCAGATGCTTACGGTGCGGGTGCAGTAGAGATTGCCAAGACGCTGCAAGACCACCGTGTGGATTATTTGGCTGTGGCGGTTGCCGACGAGGGTGTTACGCTTAGAAAGAATGGCATCACGGCCAATATCATGGTGATGAACCCCGAAATGAGCTCGTTTAAAACGCTTTTCGATTACGACTTGGAACCCGAAGTGTACTCTTTCCGCTTACTGGAAGCACTTATCAAGGCTGCCGAGAAAGAGGGTATCACCGACTATCCTGTACATATCAAGCTTGATACGGGCATGCATCGGCTTGGATTTGATCCCAATAATGACATGGAGCGGTTGATAGAACGGTTGAAACATCAAGACGCCATCATTCCCCGTTCGGTATTTTCGCATTTCGTAGGGTCGGATAGCGATGACTTTGACGACTTCTCCGCACGGCAGTTCGCATTGTTTGACATGACAAGTAAACAGTTGCAAGCTGCTTTTCAACACAAGATTTTGCGCCATATAGACAACTCTGCCGGTATTGAACATTTTCCCGAGCGGCAGCTGGACATGTGCAGGTTGGGCTTAGGACTGTATGGCATCGACCCTCGAAACAACCAAGTGATCAATCACGTCAGTACCTTAAAAACCACAATTCTGCAAATGCGCATGGTAAAAGCTGGCGATACGGTAGGGTATAGCCGGAGGGGAAAGGTAGAAAACGACAGCATGATCGCAGCCATTCCCATTGGTTATGCCGATGGATTGAACCGGCGTTTGGGCAATCGGCATGGCTATTGTTTGGTTAATGGGCAACGTGCCTACTATGTGGGTAACATTTGTATGGACGTGGCTATGATTGACGTGACGGGAATTAATTGCAAGGAAGGCGACCAAGTGGAGATTTTTGGCGATCATTTGCCTGTGACCGTACTCTCAGACACGCTCGGAACCATCCCTTATGAGGTGCTTACGGGGGTGAGCAACAGGGTAAAGCGGGTGTATTATCAAGATTGATGAATAAGTTGTGAATAAGTTGAAGTCAAGGAAGGCTTCAACTTTTTTGCTATAGGATAAGAGAAATGATGCTATGAACACGCTGTGTTTAAAGTTCTTCGTTTCTTTTGTCCTGTTTGTTAAGCCGATTGTCGTGGCAGTGTCAATTGCCCCCGTCATGTACGGATGCCCACTCATTCTCAATTCTTCAGCGATGGTTTCTCTGTAGCCGAATAGTTGATACGCAGGGCGTTAGCCTTTCTTAGTGCCAGCTTCACCTCGTTTAATGTGCTCATTCGCACTTGTCTGTCGGCTTTAATAGATACCGTCATTTGCTGCAAGTCTTCGGGTGACATGCGATGACGCTCCTCGGTGATGTAGTCCACAAGGTCATCAGCTGTGACAAACTTGTCATTCAATTGGATGCGGACATTTCTTTCATTGGCCGTCCCACTAGTAGAAAGGGGAACGCCAATGTAGACATACGAAACGGCCGACTTCTTGGTAAGTCGCGTCAATTCGGTTCCTTGCGGCACACGATACTTCACTTTGAGCGTCACCTCACGCATGTGAGTTACGATCATGAAGAAAAATAGCACCGTGAAAATCAAGTCGGGTAGGGATGCCGTGTTCAGGTTCGGCACAAAATGTTGTCGCTTTCTGAAGCTGATCATGGCTTGGCTCCTTCCTCACTTGTTTGATATGTCTCTGCAATCCGTTGCGGACACTGTTCTAAGATGACATTCCGTTGAGCCTCGTTGCATGCTTCGAGTGCTTGCCCATATCGTTGGCGGGCCAGGCGGTTGCGCACGTTTTTATACGCAGCCATCAGCTCGTTTTGCAGGTTGAAGTAGGTTTCGTATGCCGCCTCGGGTGATGCGCTTACCGATATGAGATGCTCTTTGCCTACTCTTGTGATGAATTCCTCCGTCTTGATGCGCAACTCGTCCCTGTTGATAGGCTGCCCATTGAGCAGTAACACATTGTCTGCCGTTATTTTCAGCTCCATCAGTTTGCCCTTATCTACCAAGCTCTCTTGTTCAATCTTTTCCTGCTGTGCCGGTGGCAACTGCCTGCGCAGTCCTTTATCCACGTCCATAGAGGTGGTTACCAAGAAGAATATCAGCAGCATAAACGAGATGTCGGCCGTTGAAGTGGTGTTCAGTCCTGGGATGTCATGTCTTCTTTTCCTAATCAGCATGTTCTCTTTTTTGCTTACGATAATATCTTGTCATGCCAAAAGCCACGGCCAAGGCAGCCGCTATCAATAGGAGGATGGAGGTGTTAATGAACTGGTCGGCCATGCGAAGTAGCATGCCGTCCGTGAAACTCTTTCCGTTAGTCATCAGCGGTTGTGTTGAACCCGATACAAATGTCAGGACGAAGACCATCAGCGTTCCGCCCGCCACACAGCGGCTGATTAGTGACGTGGGTATGCCATTGCTTACCTTTGACTCGCTGCGCCGACGTTTTGTTTCACGCAAGATTGACCAAACACCGATGCCAACGGTCGTGGCCAACAACGTATACATAAATAAGAGTAGGGTGGTAGTGAGTAAAGGTTCGTTGAAATCGGGGTTCTCAACGTACGGCTGGTCATATCCAATAAGATAGTAGAGGGCGAACAGGCAGGCCGTCAGAGCAGACAAAGCGTACAGCACCCACCTGGAGAGCTGTTCCGTTGAACGATGCTGTAGGTCTAAGTGCTTCATTTCGATAATTTATGCTTCATCAGCGCATCAAGCAATGTGATGGCCGACTCTTCCATCTGCGCCGTGATATGGTCTATTTTTGACAAGATGTAATTGTAAAACACCTGTAAGATGAGGGCTACGATGATACCAAAAATCGTGGTAATCAGTGCCACCTTCATACCCGCGGCCACGATGGTGGGACTGATGTCGCCGGCCGTCTGTATCTGGTCGAACGTCATAATCATGCCAATCACCGTTCCTAAGAAACCCAACGAGGGAGACATGGCGATGAACAGGGTAATCCACGAACAGCCTTTCTCCAGATTGTTGGCTTGGACAGAACCGTAAGATGCTACCGAACGTTCAATGTTCTCAATTGGCTCGTCTACACGGCTCAAGCCCTCGTAGCACAGCGAGGCTACAGGTCCGCGTGTCGTTTGGCACTGTTGCTTGGCTCCTTCCAAATCCTTGCTCTCAATCTTTGTGGTCACATCGGTCATGAATCGCTTGGCATCTATCTCTGACAAGCTGAGGTAAATGATACGCTCGATGCAGAACGCCAAGCCCAAGATGAGCACTAAGGCCACCAACGACATGAAGCCAGCGTTGCCTTCTATAAACTTTGTTTTCAAAAACTGATGCACGCCATTGCTTTCTGTGACCATGCCCATACTGTCGGCTGCGGTTGCTATATCTTCGTTCATCGCAGCTTGTATGGCACTGTCGTTCTGTGCAACCGATATGGAATCTGCATGGCTGGGCTGTTGAGCTGACAAAGCCATGGCATGAACAAAGATGAAAAATGAGGCTATGAAGAGCTTGGTAAACAATATTTTCATTTTCAAGTTATTGTTTCAAGGTGCAGACGGTACGGTCTGTTTACCTTATTTTATAATGAGGTCAAAGGTACGTATTTTGACGAATATCGCCAAGTGATGCATGCATAAATATCTTTAAACGCCTTCAATTCGAGCGAAAGCAACAGGACGGGATAGTGTGATTTTAGTAGAATCTGATAAAAAGACAGTCTGAAGGGGCGCGTGTATCTCCGTATTCACAAGTAGGAATGGTGAATTTTGAGGATGAAGAGTTGTCAGTACGGGATAAATTGGATTTTCAAATCTGTTGATTAGAGGTTGACATTTGTAAGCGTCTTATTATTAGTCTCTTACAAAGACATTCAATATAGTAGTTGGTGAACGTTTGCTTTGGCCTTCAATGTCAATGACTTTGGCCGTCAAACCCAATGACTTTGGTAGTTAAACGGGTCAGTCGTAAAACCCAGTTGCAACCCCTCCCCTCTCATACACATAATTTCATAGGTATTTGTTATCTTTGCATCATGAAGACCGAGCAATTGTTGCGTTGTATCTTTCCAGAGATACTCGCAGATTAT
>QWCQ01000982.1_pt1 | contig 21012 bp, 19 predicted proteins | sample 1972701 | NCBI WGS metagenome assembly QWCQ01 (sample SAMN09866704, study PRJNA288562) | Human gut metagenome isolate pre4_stool, whole genome shotgun sequencing... | reverse complement strand
TAAACAACAGACCTCGTAAAAACCTAAACTATAAGACACCCAATGAAGTCATCAAAAACATCATTCTTGAGAAATTGCATTAGCGGGTGGAATGTACGGCATACATCCCCATTGAAGACTGTTGCAATTCTCTTGGCTAAAGTGTATCTTTGTCATAGTGTAAACAGAACTCTAAATACTATGGCAACGATATACGACTTCACCGTCCTGACCTCTCAAGGCGAGCCGCTAGACTTAGCGAGCCTACGCGGCAAAGTGCTCCTCATCGTCAATACCGCTAGCAAGTGTGGCTACACGCCTCAACTGGCTGGGCTCGAGGAGCTGTACAAGCAGTACCACGACCAGGGGCTCGTCCTACTGGGCTTCCCCTGCAATCAGTTTGGCGGGCAAGACCCAGGCACCGACGAGGAGATACGCAACTTCTGTCAGGTCAACTACGGCGTCACCTTCCCGATCATGCAAAAGGTAGAGGTCAACGGTCCCCACGCTCACCCGCTATTCAAGCTCCTCAAGGAGGAGACAAGCCAAGACTCAGACCTGCCCGTCAAGCCGATACAGTGGAACTTCAACAAGTTCCTCATCTCCCGTGACGGCACCGAGATAACCCGCTACGGATCGGCTAAGCTCCCGAAGAACTTAGCCAAGGATATCGAAGCGCTTCTCTAATCTACAACTAAAGCTATGCTTGACTCTCCCATCTACTTCTGGCTCATCGCTGGGCTCCTCCTTCTCTTCATCGAGTTGCTTACGCCCGGCTTCGTCGTAGCCTGCTTTGGCATAGGAGCTTTGCTGGCGATCCTGCCGGCAGCCCTCGGTGCCTCGATCACTTGGCAGGTGATTACCTTTTGCATTGGGTCGATCCTCGCCCTTTTGCTCCTGCGTCCTATGGTTCGCCGCCTCAGTCGCAACAAAGAGACCGCTCGCACAGGCGTTGAGGCGCTCTACGGGCGCACGGCTCGTGTCACTGAGTGCATAGACGCTAGTCGGGAGACGGGTCGCATCGCTGTGGACGGGGACAACTGGCGCGCCCGCACGGTGGCTTCCGACATGGTCATCCCACGTGGCGAGATGGTCCGCATCGTCAGCAACGACAGCATCGTCATGATCGTCGAACCGATCACACAAACAGCAGAATAACAACCCCAAACATTACACATATATGGAAGCATCCCTCATCGTACTGGGCGTACTCGTCCTCCTAGTCATCTACATCATCGCCAAGGGTCTGGTCATCGTCCAGCAGTCTGAGACAATGATCATAGAGCGTCTCGGGCGCTATCTCAAGACCCTCCCCTCGGGTATCAACCTGATCATTCCTTTCATTGATAAGCCACGTCCTATGGTTTGGCGTATCACAGCTTCATCCAGCAAGGGCGGCACGCTCGTACGCTTTATCAATACTGACCGCATCGACCTACGAGAGAATGTCTACGACTTCGCCCGTCAGAGCGTCATCACCCGTGACAACGTTGTCACCGAGATCAATGCGGTTCTTTACTTCCAGATCGTCGAGCCACTCAAAGCGGTCTACGAGATCTCCAACCTCCCCGTAGCTATCGAGATGCTCACGCAGACCTCGCTGCGTAACGTGATCGGTGAGATGGATCTCGACGAGACGCTCACCAGCCGTGACACGATCAATAACAAGCTGCGCGACATCCTAGACGAGGCGACCAATAAGTGGGGTGTCAAGGTAAACCGCGTGGAGCTGCAAGACATCAACCCGCCCCGAGACATACGCGATGCGATGGAAAAGCAGATGCGTGCCGAGCGTGATAAGCGTGCTCAGGTACTCACCGCTGAGGGTCAGAAGGAGGCTATGATCCGTGAGTCTGAGGGTCGTATGACTGAGTCGGTCAACCATGCCGAGGGTGAGAAGAAAGCGCAGATCCTCGCTGCCGAGGCTGACGCTCGTGCTACCATCCTTCGTGCCGAAGCTGAGGCAGAGGCCATCGAGCGCATCACCTCTGCAGTTGCCAGCACGGGCAGCAATCCTACTCAGTACCTTATAGCGATGCGCTATCTAGACACGCTCGAGAAGATTGGCCGCAACAGCTCCGACAAGACGCTCTTCCTCCCCTACGAGGCGACAGGCATCCTCTCCACCCTCGGAGGCATCAAGGAAGTCTCCGCCAGCGAGGTGGGCAACCTCCTCACCAAGGTCGGCAAGCACTAGCTCCGCCTTGGTAGCGTATGCCATAGATGCCTAGCAAACTCTCACGAAGCGTATGAGCAAGGTCTCGATACGATTCATCTAAAGACTAAACTCAAGAGCGAGGAAAGTGAACTGGTTAGTGCCACTAACCAGTTGAAAACTCTTCGCTCCCAATGGGGCAGATGCCACAAGCTTGAGAGGTCTACTACACGCTGCGCTTACGGATAAGGTAAACGATAGAGCGACTTTTATGAAGGGGATCGACTACTCGTATTATTATGAGCAAGAAGACTGAGCCCCCGCCAAGAGAAAGATTGACGACTATTAAGTGTTGCAGCAGGAACGGACGCACAGACGTGTAACCCTTTGTAGGGACGCACGGCTCGTGCGTCCGTCCCCGTTAAAGCCTTGATGCTGTAACCTTTGACACAACGGACGCACGACCGTGCGTCCCTACATATCGCTACTCGTAAGATTAGCAAAGGCTAGGACTACAAACCATTTGATCATACAAGTAAAGAACACCCACACTATGAGCAACACAGAGCAGATAGCCCACGTAAGGGCTCTAGCGGATGGCTCCTACGAGACGCAGCCTCTACTAGATCATCTACACGGCGTGGCGGAGTTGGCGCAGAGCTACGCTGAGCGCATCACCGATTATCCAGAGCTTGGCGAGATCGGTTATATGCTGGGGCTCCTGCACGACTTGGGCAAGTACCAAGCGGGCTTCCAGCGCTACATTCGTCAGCAGTCAGGTCTAGACCCAACGCTCAGCGGGTGGCGCACCCCGCACAGCCCTGCAGGAGCACGCTACGCATACGACTTAAAGCAGGTGGGCGGTAATCAGCAGCTTCTCAAGATTCTCTCGCTTTGCATCGGGGCGCACCACCGAGGACTCTACAATGCTTCTGAGTGGAAAGGTCAAGTTGTTGACTCGAGTGACACCAAGAGAGCAGTGGCAAACCTAGTCAAGGGACTCCAACCTGAGGCGAGCCAACTTGAAGAACTGCTTCATAAAGCTTCTCTGGACAAGGTTACTACGGTGTGGGATGAGCTAGACGAAAAGAACTACCAGCTACTGGTTCGGATGCTTTTCTCCTGCCTAGTAGACGCAGACTGCCTCGACACGGAGCGATTTATGTCTCCCGACAAGAGCCTTGTTCGTCAGAGTGCCAAGGCTTCGCTAGAGCAAATGCGCGCTCAGCTAGAGGAGTATGTGTCGCACTTCAACCGTGAGGGGCGGATCAATGAGGCGCGAGCAGCCTTCCTCGACCAGTGTCGCAACCATGGGCGCAAGGCTCAGCGAAAGATCTACTCGCTCACGCTCCCCACAGGTGCCGGCAAGACGGTTTCCTCGATGATGTGGGCTCTGGAGCATGCCATAGCGCAGGGGTGTGAGCGCATCATCTATGTCATCCCCTACACTTCGATCATCACCCAGACAGCGCAAACCTTTAGGGACATCTTTGGGGCGGACCAGGTGCTGGAGCATCACTCAGATGTAGATGCCAAGGAGCGACTTGACGAAGCTCTGGAGTACACCAAGCTCATGACGGAAAACTGGGACGTGCCACTCGTCGTGACGACCAACGTGCAGTTCTTCGAGTCGCTCTACGCTCATCGTGTGAGTCGCTGTCGCAAGCTACACAACATTTGCAACTCGGTCGTTGTCTTTGACGAGGTACAGATGTTTCCCCCTCGGCTACTCAACCCGATCCTGCGTGTGGTGGAGAGTCTGCACTCCGCTTTCCGTGTAGATCCTCTCTTCTGTACCGCTACGCTACCAGTCTTTGACAAAGACATCCTGTCAGACAGCAAGCGGTTCGGCCATGAGTTCTTCTTCCTTAAAGAGCCCGTTCAGGAGGTTGTACCTTATGATGCCGAGCTTTTTGCGCCCTTTGACAAGGTTCGCTACCATTGGGACCTACTTAAGCTCTCTACGGAGGAGCTAGCGGAGCGATTGGCACAGCACGAGAGCTTCCTCTGTATTGTGAATAGTCGCAACGACGCGGCTCGTCTCTATACCGCTCTGCAAGCTCAAGAGAAGGCAAGCGAGGGGCTGATACATCTCTCACGGAGGATGTGCTCGTCACACATTCAGGAGCGCATAGAGGAGATACGCCGTCGCCTGAAGGCTGGCGAGCCAGTGCGTGTCGTCAGCACGCAGCTGGTCGAGGCTGGTGTAGATCTAGACTTCCCCGTGGTCTACCGAGCGATGGCGGGTCTAGACTCGGTCATGCAGGCCGCTGGACGGTGCAACCGTGAGGGGCGTATGGCAGAGCCTGGCGAGGTCTACATCTTTCGCCTTGATGAAACAGTCAGCCTAGGTGAAATGAGCTGGGCGCAAGGTGCCTTGGAGGATCTGCTTGATCGGCTGGCTGAGCAGGAAGCTCCTCAGAGAGAGGAGATTGAGCGTTACTACAAGGCGTTCTATAATGATGTCGACTGCTTTGACAACAAGAAAGATAAGAGGGTCTCCCCTCTGCTTTGGGATGTGGATGACGAGCGATGTGAGGAACTACGATTCGACTACGAGACAGCGAGCGAGAACTTTAAATATATAGAGAATCAGGATACCCCGATCGTCATTCCCTATGGCGATGAGGGGAAAGCGATCATCAAGAAGCTCCAAAGCAACCTTCCGCTGACACGACAAGAGTACCGACAAATGAATCGTCTTACCGTTGGTCTAAAACAAAAAGATTGTTTAACTTTGGGGAGTAGTATCTCAGTTAGCGAGTGTGGCATCGCTTATCTAGCCGATGATAAGCTCTACAGTGCGGAGACTGGGATACAGATAATCGATCAGACATTAATATTCATGGGAGTATAGATATATGGAAGAGTATATAGACAAGGAGTACTGCCTGCGTGTGCGCGGTCCCTTCGCCTGCTTCACACGCCCCGAGATGAAGGTGGAGCGTGTCAGCTATGACGTGATCACGCCTAGTGCCGCGCGAGCCATCTTTCAGGCGATCTACTGGAAGCCCGCCATACGCTGGGAAATCACGAAGATAGAGGTGCTAGCCCCAATCAAGCGGTTTACCATCAAGCGAAATGAAGTGGAAGCAATTATGAGCTACAATGAGAAGAAGATAAAGGGTAGCTCTTACGGCACAAAAGGGTTTGATGTGTCTGATAAGCGTCAGCAGCGTGCCTCCTACATCTTACGTGACGTGGACTATCGGATCTATGCTAAGATGGTCTATATACCCGTAAGAGACCGCTCAGCTAGTTGTCAGAAGCACTACAACGAGGAGTACAGCGAAGCTGAGCGTAAGGCGGAGAACCCCAGAAAGTACCAAGAAATCTTCGAGCGCAGAGCCAAGGCAGGGCAATGCTTCACGATGCCTTACCTAGGGTGCCGTGAGTTCACCTGCTCCTTTGAGTATGTAGACCTAGAGCATGGAGAGATACCCCTAGAACCCAAGCCTATCCCTGAGAGTCGCGACCTGAGCATCATGCTCTACGATATGGACTTCGAGCGGAATAGGAGGAATCCCCCAGCTATGTTTTATTATGCGCAGATGACCGAGGGCGTCATCCTCGTTCCCCCAATGGATAGTAATGAGATACTGAGATGATCCTACAAGCACTATACAACTACTACGAAGCGATGAACAAACTGCAGCTTATTGCTCCTCCTGGACGGGAGTATAAAGCCATCGCTTGGGCTATCATCATCAAGGAAGATGGCTCTTTCGTAAGATTAAAGCCCCTCAAAGATACTAGTGACAAAAACAGTAAAGGGAAAGAGTATCTAGTAATCCCAGATGTGGGCAGGACGAGTGGCCTTGATGCCAACCACTTATGGGATAAGAAAATGTATATTCTTGGGATAGATAAAGGCTCAAAGACCAAGCGATCCCAAGATGCCCTAAACCTATTTGTGAAGATAGTTAACTCATTTGCAGAGCTCTATCCAGAGAACAAATCGTTCAAATCTGTACAGCAATTCTACTCAAAAGGGCTTCATAAAAGTCCTGAGGTCTTAGAGTCTTTCAAAGATGTCAATGAAACCGACTGGATATCATTCCAATTAAAAGGCTCCACTAGTATTATTGCTTCCGACAATGACGCTCTTTCGTGGGCAGAAGAACAACTCTCGTTAGGCAAGATTAGAGGACTTTGTCTGATTACAGGACTGGAGGGACCTCTGGTAGAGAAGCATACGCCAATTCAGTTACCAGACTCCAAAAGAAGTGATGGAACCCCTCTGGTCTCTTTCAACCAACCAGCTTTCTGCTCGTACGGAAGAGGTATAGGAGATCCGACCAATGCTCCAATCTCGAAGTATGCAGCTTTTGCTTACGCTACAGCCTTCAATAGCTTATGGAACAATCCCAATACACACTATGAATTTGGGAGCATTCGCTACGTGTTTTGGAACTCAGATGTCTTGAATGAGAGCATCAACAACACCTTCAGAGACGTAACATTCGTAGACTACAGGGATAAGCAAGACGAGGAAGAGGAATCTGCCATAGAGGATGACAAACCGAAGCAAAGAAATCGGAGCAAGGACAAAGCTCTAGCTCCAACGCAAGAAACTCACAAATTGCTCGAACAGTTCAAAGCTATCCGTGGCAACCGTGGTGAAGGACAGCATTGGAAGGATGAGCGACAATTTTACATTATCGGTGCTACAGGAGGAGGTCGTGGTGCCATCAAGTATTGGCAGCAGGGGACTGTATCGGAGATCTTCGACAGAGTTTACCAGCATCTCGTCGATATGAACATCATCAGCTGGACTGGCAACGTGGACGAGGAGAACCCGCCCCTACGCTCTCTATATAATATAGTGTCCACGGTCTCCCCGGTCTCCACGTCACCCAGCTCTAAAAAGTTTCAACTTAACTTGGTACAGAGCATTGTTGAGAGTATCCTCAATGGTACCCCCTATCCGCTCACTCTACAACAGGCATGTATTAGTAGGATTCCTCAAATACTCAGACAAAAGCCCAATAAGGAAAAGAAAGAATACAAGAAAAGATTTGATCTATGTGCGGCCATCCTCAAGGGCTGCATCAACCGCAAAGCAAGAATATATAAACAACTAAAAGAACTAGATATGGCTTTAGACAAGCAAAACGACAACATCGCCTACCTCGCCGGACGCCTCTTTGCCGTCTTCGAGCAGGTTCAGCGCGCAGCTCTAGGTAAGGGAGTCAATGCGACCATCCGAGACCGCTTTTACGACAGTGCCTCCACACGACCCAATACTGTAATGGGACCACTATTCAGACTGTCCAACCATCACCTGAGCAAGCTATACAAAGATATGCCTGGACTGGCTGTCTTCTTTGATAAGCTCCTTAATGAGATTACCGAGCTTATTATCACAAAGGAAAAAGCATTCCCCGCTACCTTCTCACTCGATGAGCAGAGCCTCTTTGCAGTAGGCTACTATCATCAAAAAGTCTACACCTATAATAAGAAGGAGGACGCAGACAACCCAACTGAAGAAATAGAACAATAACCAATAGAGTCATAAATATGCAACCGAATAACCCACAGATCGTACAGAATCGCTATGACTTCATCCTGCTCTTTGACGTCAAGGATGGCAACCCCAATGGAGATCCCGATAGTGACAACCTGCCCCGTGTAGACTCCGAGACTGGAGAGGGACTCGTCACCGATGTATGCATCAAGCGCAAGGTACGCAACTATATCGACTACCTACACATCACGGATAGACCTCAGTCTTACGAGATCTATGTCAAGGATGGTCCCATCCTCAAAGACAAGATCTCGGCAATGACATCAGATGAAATAGAGAAGCTCAAGAAGGACGCTAAGAAGAATGATAAGAAGATCATTGACCTCAAGAGGGAGGCAATGCTTCGAGAGTTCTATGACATACGAGCTTTTGGTGCTGTTATGTCTTTTAAGGAGGCCAATGCAGGGCAAGTTCGGGGCCCTATACAGCTCACATTCGGACGATCTATCGATCCGATCTTTCCACACGAGCACACGATAGTTCCCGTGGTTGCTGCAAAAAAGGATCAGACCATGGGGCGCAAAGCCACCGTGCCCTACGGACTATATAAGATGTATGGCTTCGTGACGCCACACTTTGCCGAGGACACAGGCTTCACGGAAGATGACTTGAATCGCTTCTGGGAGGCACTCCAGAATATGTTTGACCTAGATCACTCCGCAGCCCGTGGACTTATGAGCCTGCAGAAGTTGATCATCTTCAAGCATGACTCGCCTCTGGGCAATGCGCCTGCGCACAAGCTCTTCGAGCGTGTCTCCGTAGCACGGCGTGAGGGACTCACGGGTCCCGCACGCGACTTCTCCGACTACACCGTCCAGATCGATCGCAACGGACTCCAGGGTGTCGAGGTCATTGAGCTCGTCTAAACCCTTTCACACAAAAGCCCCTTCCGTAGCGCATGCCACTACGGAGGGGTTTTTCTTTAAAACAACCTTCTTCCCCATGAGACGCTACAGCGACGAGGAGCTACTGACCATCTCCGAGATACAGCACTACTGCTTCTGTCCACGTCAGTGGCAACTGATCACCCTAGAGCAACTATGGCACGACAACCACCTCACAGCGCTAGGGCAGATCCTGCACAAGCGTGTGGACCAACCTGAGCTGAGCGCTCGCGTGGGAGACACGATCACGATGAGGCGAGTGCCACTCGTCTCCTACACTTTAGGGCTATACGGGCTATCCGACGCAGTGGAGTTGACCCCGCTACGGGATCATAGCCTAAGCCCCTTCCGACATCCTAAGTATCCAGGGGCGTGGCAGGCGACTCCTGTCGAATATAAGCGTGGCAAGCCTAAAACTCACCTCGCTGACAAACTGCAGCTCTGCGCTCAGGTCATAGCCCTTGAAGAGATGTACCAAGTCTCTATTCCCTGCGGTGCACTCTACTATGGAGAGACACGGCATCGCCTGCAGGTCAAGATGGACGACGCCTTGCGGACAGCGTGCTACGAGGTGGCACGTAAGATGCACGAGGCCTTTGCGCAGCGCACGCCTATACCAGCGCACTACACCCGTCAGTGCCGCTCCTGCTCTCTCCTCGATGAGTGCATGCCTCGCATCGCATCACACCGATCGGCCAGGAGCTACCTAAAGCATCACGACATACTCACCTTATGAGAAAGCTACTCAACACCCTCTATATTCTTACGCCCAATGTCTACCTGCTCAAGGACGGCACCAATGTCGTGGCACGCGTAGATGGCGAAGAGACCTTTCGCATACCAATACACAACCTCGAGGGAATCATCACATTCTCCTATATGGGTGCTTCGCCTGGGCTGATGCAGCTCTGCGTGCAGGAGGGTGTTAAGCTCACATTCCTCACACCCACAGGTCGCTATATAGGTTCGCTAGAGGGTTCCACGAGGGGCAACGTCCTCCTGAGACGTACCCAGTACCGCATCGCTGACGACGAACCAGCTGCGACTCACTTCGCCGCACTATTTATCTCGGCCAAGATAGCCAACCAGCGATCGGTGTTGAGCAGATATGTGAGAGATTACCACCCGACAGAGGGCGTGGAGGCAACCTTTCAAGAGGCACTCAGCCAGCTCAAAACTTTGCAGAAAAGCTTAGCCTACAAGCGTGACCGCATGGCCGTTATGGGCGTAGAGGGCTTAGCGGCGCAGCAGTACTTTGTCCTCTTTCACCACCTCATAAGGCGACCAGAGTTCACCTTCGAGGGACGATCCCGACGACCGCCTCGCGATGAGACCAATGCGTTGCTCTCGTTCTTCTACACTATCCTCGCCCACGAGGTCACGGCAGCGCTGGAGACCGTAGGGTTGGACCCATACGTGGGCTTCCTCCATACGGACAGACCAGGCAGAGCAAGCCTTGCCCTAGACCTTATGGAGGAGCTTCGCGCCTACATCGTGGATCGCTTCGTCCTGACTGTCATCAACAAACGACAAGTAGCCCCCTCAGACTTCATCACCCAGGGCGAAAATGGCTACATCCTCAGAGACGAACCCCGCAAAGAGCTCCTAGCCGCTTGGCAACAACGCAAGCGAGAAGAGATCACGCACCCTTTCCTCCAGGAGCGTATACCGATAGGACTACTCCCCTATGCTCAGGCGCTACTCCTAGCCCGATGCCTCCGAGGAGACCTCGACGACTACCCTGTCTTCCTAATCCAAAGCTGATGTACCTACTTGTCACCTACGATGTAAACACCGCCTCACCAGACGGGGCTAAGCGACTCCGCCAAGTGGCGAAGATATGCCAAAACTACGGCCAGCGTGTCCAAAACTCGGTCTTCGAGTGCCTCGTCTCTCCTGCCCAAAGGGTCGAACTGGAGGCTACTCTCACGGACACGATCAACCTCTCGAGCGACTCGCTACGCATCTACCACCTCGGTACCAACTACCAGTCTAAGATCACCACCATTGGCAAAACAAAAGGCGTAGATCCCGAAGGCGTGCTACTCATTTAGCGGTCCGACTCGTTCGCTTTTGTACACATCTGCGAATGCCAAGCGATCAGTGAAAAAGCACACTATTCGCATACGCTGATGTCCAAGTACATACCTACTCGCAACCACCTCCAACACGACGAATACGCCTGCTCTTAGTCTCCCATTCGCAGTTCATCATCGTCTAATCCTCAACTAATGCGTACCTTTGGGCATCGCAGTCGCACCCCACACGGGGTGCGTGAATTGAAACGAGTATTTTGGTCTTGCATCGTCATTAGATGGTGTCGCACCCCACACGGGGTGCGTGAATTGAAACATATCCAACTGCACCATATTACCATACTGTGTAGTCGCACCCCACACGGGGTGCGTGAATTGAAACAAGCATACCACTTACGATAGTCTGCACCATCTGTGTCGCACCCCACACGGGGTGCGTGAATTGAAACTGGCTTGGAGAGTCCGAGAGTCTCGGTCTTCATGTGTCGCACCCCACACGGGGTGCGTGAATTGAAACGCAGGCAATCAGATAGACTTCCGCACGGGACGAGAGTCGCACCCCACACGGGGTGCGTGAATTGAAACGATGCGTTGGAGCTCGGCTTTGATGTAGTTGACGGTCGCACCCCACACGGGGTGCGTGAATTGAAACTTCTGCTCGGCAGAAGAAGAGCCCGAGCCTGAGCGGTCGCACCCCACACGGGGTGCGTGAATTGAAACCTTCTGAAACTCGTCGATGAGGAGATCTTGAATGAGTCGCACCCCACACGGGGTGCGTGAATTGAAACTCCTGCGGGAGCTCTGAGAGCGTCCAATTATAGGTCGCACCCCACACGGGGTGCGTGAATTGAAACACCACAGACCCCATCCTCATTGACCACGCCGAGACGTCGCACCCCACACGGGGTGCGTGAATTGAAACACCGGCTGAACCTTAGCCAAAAGACCATCAACATCGTCGCACCCCACACGGGGTGCGTGAATTGAAACTCATTAGATGTAATCTGAGTTGACTGCATCTCCTGTCGCACCCCACACGGGGTGCGTGAATTGAAACTTAAGAAAGTACTCTACAATATAACGATGCTGAGTCGCACCCCACACGGGGTGCGTGAATTGAAACGTTTTTGGCAAAGTATTGTGCATGTGGCTGATTGGTCGCACCCCACACGGGGTGCGTGAATTGAAACGCTGGGTACGGCTGGAGTACCCGCGCCTCATCGTGTCGCACCCCACACGGGGTGCGTGAATTGAAACAGCTGTTTTCAAGTTCTTGGGGGCTAAGTGTATAGTCGCACCCCACACGGGGTGCGTGAATTGAAACCTCTCTTAAGCTGTGACCTTGATTACCTGCTCGAAAGTCGCACCCCACACGGGGTGCGTGAATTGAAACTCGACAAACTCTAGGATCAATTTTAAAACCAGCAAGTCGCACCCCACACGGGGTGCGTGAATTGAAACATCTGTATTGGTTAAACAGTTATTGGACGGTCAGTCGCACCCCACACGGGGTGCGTGAATTGAAACATTCCTCCTTTAATTGGTGCTGGTGCGTCTCTTGTGTCGCACCCCACACGGGGTGCGTGAATTGAAACCGGTGTTTTATCTTTGTTTGGGAATGGTATTTCGTCGCACCCCACACGGGGTGCGTGAATTGAAACTCCTTGGGAGGCGCCCATCGGGCGATGATCTTGCGTGTCGCACCCCACACGGGGTGCGTGAATTGAAACATCGGAGGTGTCGGTTAGAAGTTAGAAATTAGAGTCGCACCCCACACGGGGTGCGTGAATTGAAACTTTGGCGGGGTGGGTCTCGTCGATGGAATCGATAAGTCGCACCCCACACGGGGTGCGTGAATTGAAACTTCGGTATCAGCATCAGCACGCTGTTTAGCAATAGTCGCACCCCACACGGGGTGCGTGAATTGAAACTCGGCTCTTGGTTATCAAGAGATAGAGGGTCGTGTCGCACCCCACACGGGGTGCGTGAATTGAAACGCCTCTAGCGTTTTATAGTCTTGTGCCTTATGAGTGTCGCACCCCACACGGGGTGCGTGAATTGAAACATTTGGTTTATATAAGTTTGCCCCGCAAGGTGGGGTCGCACTCGCACCCCACACGGGGTGCGTGAATTGAAACGTCTTTGCCAATCTTGACAAAGCCGTCTACGGTGTCGCACCCCACACGGGGTGCGTGAATTGAAACGGAGTAAATAGCGGGAAATAAAAACGGGAATGAGTCGCACCCCACACGGGGTGCGTGAATTGAAACTGGAAGAACTCTTGTCCTATAAGGAGCTTAATAGGTCGCACCCCACACGGGGTGCGTGAATTGAAACGCAACTCGTTGTACGTGGTACATATAGTACGGAGTCGCACCCCACACGGGGTGCGTGAATTGAAACGTACCCACGTCACGCAAACCAACCAAATCAATATGGTCGCACCCCACACGGGGTGCGTGAATTGAAACCTGAATTTAATCGGGTGTGGCTTCGTACAGGGGAGTCGCACCCCACACGGGGTGCGTGAATTGAAACCTAGAGCAGTGGGACGATGAGATGCGGGAGGTCGTCGCACCCCACACGGGGTGCGTGAATTGAAACAGGTTGATGCAGTAGTTGTTGGTCTGTCTACTGTGTCGCACCCCACACGGGGTGCGTGAATTGAAACACGGATCGCCCGTCGGAGTGTTGTTTCTGAGATGTCGCACCCCACACGGGGTGCGTGAATTGAAACATCTTTCAGTCATATGTTATATAAGGTCGCTTCTTAGTCGCACCCCACACGGGGTGCGTGAATTGAAACAGCTTGTCAATCTTCTGCCCGATCTGGAGGATCAGTCGCACCCCACACGGGGTGCGTGAATTGAAACAAAATCCGCGGACGGGAGCTCATCGGCATACTCAAGTCGCACCCCACACGGGGTGCGTGAATTGAAACCCTGTTGTCTTAGAGGTTTTGTAACTCCTTGTCAGTCGCACCCCACACGGGGTGCGTGAATTGAAACAAAATCCAGCACGTCCTCATCGTATAGAGAGAGTCGTCGCACCCCACACGGGGTGCGTGAATTGAAACCTTCTCTCCTTTTGTCTTATCGGTATCTATATGGTGTCGCACCCCACACGGGGTGCGTGAATTGAAACGATCGAGTTGGCGCTTTATGTCGTCGCACCCCACACGGGGTGCGTGAATTGAAACGTCTTCTCTCTGATGCACGAGGTCGCACACCTAGTCGCACCCCACACGGGGTGCGTGAATTGAAACTTTTGTACTCTCACGTACAATGATACAGCTCTGTTGTCGCACCCCACACGGGGTGCGTGAATTGAAACTTCAAGTAGAACTCAACTATATATCGATGCTGAAGGTCGCACCCCACACGGGGTGCGTGAATTGAAACATTTCTTGTTGCTCGTTTCTTCTGAGCAACAAAGGTCGCACCCCACACGGGGTGCGTGAATTGAAACGAAACTGGGGTGGAGCGTATCATCGCCAGTAATAGGTCGCACCCCACACGGGGTGCGTGAATTGAAACGCCTTGACCTTGTTCTCCTCCTTGTAGCCGAAGGAGTCGCACCCCACACGGGGTGCGTGAATTGAAACGTCGCTAGAGGTGCGCTCCTCACGGATGTCTGAGGTCGCACCCCACACGGGGTGCGTGAATTGAAACTGGGCGAAGAGCTCGGGATCGTCTGCACGTAGCTGTCGCACCCCACACGGGGTGCGTGAATTGAAACTTTGCAAAGTTGCGTAAGTTCCGCATCCCTATTGTCGCACCCCACACGGGGTGCGTGAATTGAAACACTCATAGAAGATTTATAATATGCCAAATCTAACGTCGCACCCCACACGGGGTGCGTGAATTGAAACTTGATGGTTATGTTTGGGCGCCTAAAGGTTCCTTGTCGCACCCCACATGGGGTGCGTGAATTGAAACGGATAGACGTATGCTGGAGCGCATTATGACTAGCAGTCGCACCCCACACGGGGTGCGTGAATTGAAACGCTGTCCAACGCTGACGCTGTCGAGGAAATGACGTCGCACCCCACACGGGGTGCGTGAATTGAAACTACTAATAAGGAGATTGCAGAGGCCCGTAATACTGTCGCACCCCACACGGGGTGCGTGAATTGAAACATCTGACGGAACTGCTTATCTGTCCGAGAATCAGGTCGCACCCCACACGGGGTGCGTGAATTGAAACAACGTCGATGCCGTCCTCTCGACCGCTAATGAGGTCGCACCCCACACGGGGTGCGTGAATTGAAACAAGGTGGCGGGTGCAGCTGCTAATGCAGCGGGCGGTCGCACCCCACACGGGGTGCGTGAATTGAAACCATCTGTCGCATCAGCTCTGCCGATGCCTGCTGGTCGCACCCCACACGGGGTGCGTGAATTGAAACGCCGAGGAAGAAGTGAAGGACAGCTCCTCGTGTTGGTCGCACCCCACACGGGGTGCGTGAATTGAAACTTGTTATTAGCGCGAATGATTTGAGACTTTCGGTGGTCGCACCCCACACGGGGTGCGTGAATTGAAACCTTGAATAGTGATTCTTGCATAGTGTTAGGTGGTCGCACCCCACACGGGGTGCGTGAATTGAAACTGGGATCACCTGCTTGTTGGTGAGTCCTATCCTAGTCGCACCCCTCACGGGGTGCGTGAATTGAAACGAAATGGGTCAATTGATCCCGTTTTTGTGCCAGGTCGCACCCCACACGGGGTGCGTGAGTTGGAAGAGGAGAGCGATTGGCAGTCGGCACGAATACGATGACAGCCTCCATGAGCGGATACGCTTGTGGGGGCTGTCTCTGTTTTTACGAGCTAAGATTGCTGCGCAAGGTCAGATGAGGGCGCGGCGGCGACCGGTGGCGTAAAGGAAGGCGATCTCGATGAGCCCCGAGAGGATGACGATGACGACGAAGGCGATCAACTTCACCTGTAGGAGTACGGCGATCAGGGCACCAAGCGCGATGACCGCAAGCGAGAGGAGTTGGTTGATGAAGACCTCGCGGTTGCGACCGTTGGCGGTGAGGACCAGTTCGATGAAGAAGCCCGAGATAAGCCATATCGGTATCAGCACCGTCATGAGCAGGAAGACAGGTAGTATGAGATCCTCTATCGGGCCATTGCCCATGATCCAAATGATCGGCTTAGCTGCGAGCATGAGCGCCCCCATGCAGACGATGCCCATGAGCAGTTCGCCACGCAGTATACGATGTATGCGCTCTGTCGTATAGCTGGTGCTGACCGAGGGAAAGAGCGCCACGTTGAGCTGCTTGGTGATGTACATGACGACGCTGACGATCTTCATCGAGAAGTCGTAGCCCGTCAGGGAGGTCATGCCAAAGAGCGAACCGATCACGAGGTTGAGACCAGCCGACTTGACCGTCATGACCAAATAAGAGAGGAAGAGTGGCGTAGCCTCTCGCAGGAGGGCTAAGCTTTTGCGCAGTGAGATGAGGCGTAGCGAGAGCTTTTCGCGCCATAAGATATAGCCAAAGGCGATTCCCGCCGAGAGTATATTGCTTGCCGAAGCCAGTAAGACGTAGCGTGTCATATGCTCTGGCGTGAGCACCCAGAGGATGATGGCAACGGCTAGGAGCACTTTCGTGGCGATCTGTATGTAGAGGTAGATGCGTGTGCGCTGGATCCCGATGAAGTACCAGTTGGGCATGATGACACAGGCCACTACGGAGAGAAAGCTTGCCCAGAGGAGCGCACGGTAGTCGGCCAAGGGTCCGACCCATAAGACGATAGGCAGGAAGAGGAGGAAGGAAAGGAGGAGCAGATAAAGGCGACTAGAGAGTATCTGCGAAGTGATGTCGGACTTGCCCGCCAGGTCGCCCTCCTTGTCGTAGCGAGCCAGGTAGCGGGTGCCGATCATGTCCAAGCCGTAGGTCACGAGCGTGGTAAAGTAAGTGATGACCGAAAAGGCGTAGACATAAGCTCCGTACGCCTCGGCGCCGACACGATGGATCAGGATCGGGTAGATGATCAGATGAAAGGAGGAGTTCAGCACGTTGATGAGTCCGAGAGAGAGGAAGTTCTCTAGGACTAGTCTATTGCCTCTGACCATAGCGCATAGTCTCTGGAGGAGGTGCTTCGGTGCTGGAAGGGGTGACTGGTTCATCTGATTATCTTGGGGTGGTCGTCTGAGGCTCATAGGGCTTCAGTACGAGGGCAAAGGTACGACCTTCTCACGAATTAGTTGTAGCTGCGAAAGCGTGCGCCAACTGGGCAGCCTGGCGTAAGAATGCACGGGAGTGTCTACAAGGGGCTACTCGTGAGATTGGCGGAGTCTAATGTGGAGCGCCCGCTAGATGGGTGAGCGCTTTTTTGTACCTTTGATCCGCAAGAGAGACTACAATACAATGACAAAAGAGACTTCTACCCAGAGCAGTACCGCTACGACCCGCTACGACAAGAAGGTGGCCATCGTGGGTGCTGGCTCTATGGGCCGTAGCATAGCCATCTGTCTGGCTATGCACCATATACCTACCGTCATACAGGCGCGCTCACTAGACCGTCAGAAGCGAGCTATCCCACTCCTCGAGCAGTCGCTGGCCGAGTGCGGCGAACTCTTCGGCTGGAGCGATGCGGAGCGACAGGAGTTGCTCAGCCGTATCAAGGTGACCGTGGACAATGCCGACATTGTCTCGGCCAACCTAGTCATAGAGGCGTCTAGTGGCTCCCTCGAGGAGCACAAGGAGCTCTACCGAGACCTAGACGCTGTCCTGAGCGAGGGGACGATCATCGCTTCGATCACTTCGTCGATCAGCATCACGGAGCTGGGCAACGCTACGCAGCGTCCGTCTCTTGTGGCGGGGATGCACTTTTTCAATCCAGTGCCACTCATTGATCTCGTTGAGATTGTTTCGTCACAACACACCTCGCAGGAGACGCTCGAACAGATCCAGGCGCTGTGCGATGCGATGGGCAAGGAGACGGTCTACGTCGAGGACACGCCAGGCTACATCGTCAATCGTATGCTCATACCGATGATCAACGAGGCGATCACCGAGTTGGCGCAGGGTATCGGCTCTATCGAAGACATAGACCGTGCGATGCGCATCGGGGCTAGTCACCCGATGGGTCCGCTAGAGCTGGCAGACTGGATCGGGCTAGACACCTGTCTGGAGATCTTGGAGGGGCTCTTTGCAGAATTTATGGATAGCAAGTATCGTCCGCACCCACTGCTACGTCGTAAGGTACGTGCTGGTCAGCTCGGTCGCAAGGTGGGCGTGGGCTTCTACCGCTATACCCTAGAGGAGGAGGAGTCATAACCTCAGCCCCTTTTTTATAGCAACACGCTTGAGATGCAAGTCAAGATCCTCGGCTGTGGCTCTGCACGTCCCACACGGCATCATCTACCGTCAGCGCAAGTGCTGACCGTCGCTGGGCATCACTACCTAATAGATGCTGGCGAGGGGGTGCAGCACTCGCTCATTATGGCGGGCTATAAGATGACGCAGCTGGAGGCGCTCTTTATCTCGCACGCTCACGGGGATCACTGCTTCGGACTACCTGGTCTGCTCACCTCGATGGCACACGTAGGGCGTACGAAGCCGCTCACGATCGTGACGACTGCCGAGGTGGCCGACTTCATACGCTACATAGAGGCGCATCATATGGAGGTGAGCTCCTACGCGCTCTCTGTGACGATCGCGCCGAGTGACGAGGTTAGCCCGTCCATCTACACCGACGAGTGGATCACGGTCGACACGCTGCCCCTGCGTCACCGTACGAGTGCCGTCGGCTTCCTCTGCCGTGAGCACTGTATGCCGAGGAGGATCGATCCTGTGGCTACGAACTTTTACCAAATCCCTTACAGCGCTATGCCAGCTCTGCAAATGGGGCTAGACTACGTCCCTCAAGGTGGCGGGCGCATCATCCCGAACCGTGAGCTGACGAAGCCTGGTCGCCCGTCCCGCTCCTACGCTTATCTCTCAGACACGCTCCCGGCGTGGCATCTGGTGGAGCAGATTCGTGGGGTGGACCTTCTCTACCACGAGAGCACCTACAGTGAGGAGTTTCTCGACCGTGCAGAGACCTACGGACACTCGACGGCACGGCAAGCGGCTGAGGTGGCTAAGGCTGCCGAGGTGGGTCAACTGCTCTTGGGTCACTACTCGGGGCGCTATGACGATGTGTCGTTGCTGCTCAGGGAGGCTCAAGAGGTCTTTCCCAATAGCTTTGCAGCCCAAGAGGGGGATCTGTACGAAGTGTAATGCTTTACTCGAAAAACCGTTTATAGAAATCCAATGAGTAGCCGTATCAAGAGTCTCTTTAAGGACACCGTCATCTACGGGGCAACGACTATGCTCAGTCGCTTCCTCGGCTGGGCGCTCTTCCCGCTCTATGTGTATCAGCTCCCCTCGCCAGCGGACTACGGTATCGTGACCAATCTGTATGCCTGGGTGGCGCTACTCCTGATCCTCCTAACGTATGGGATGGAGACGGGCTTCTTCCGCTTTAGCCGTGAGGGTGACGGGCGCAAGGTGTACGCTAATAGTTTGCGTACGCTAGGCACCAGTTCGCTCCTCTTCCTCATCTTGGGCTTGCTCTTTGTCAAGCCGATCGGTGCGGCTCTCGGCTATGCGGACATGCTGCGCCCCGTGGCGATGCTCATTGTGATCGTGGCGATCGATGCTTTCACCAGTATCCCCTTTGCCTATCTGCGCTACACCAATCAAGCCTTACGCTATGGCTTGATCAAGATAGGCTACGTACTCCTGACGGTGGCGCTCAATCTCTTCTTCCTGCTGGTCTGCCCTTGGCTCCAGAGGGTCGCTCCAGGGGCGGTCGACTGGTGGTACGAGCCAGGGCTCGGGGTCGAGTATATCTTCCTCTCGAACATGATCGCCAATATCATCCTCCTGCTGGTCTTGATACCTTATATGAAAGAGGCGCGTGGCGGCGGACGCTTCGACTGGGGGCTCCTTCGTCGCATGCTCCACTACTCGCTACCGATGGTTTTGCTCGGCATAGCGGGCAACTTCAACAAGATGGCGGACAAGATCATCTTCCCCTTGCTCTTTGCAGATCAAACCTTTGCCAATACGCAACTCGGCATCTACAGCGCTGGGTACAAGATAGCGGTCGTCATCGTCATGTTTACGCAAGCCTTCCGCTTTGCTTACGAGCCATTTATCTTCCAGCGAGGCAAGGAGGGCGAGCTCTCGGCAGACGAGGAGGCGGCAGCGGAACGTGAGCGACGCATCACCTATGCGAAGGCTATGCACTACTACCTGCTCTCGGCGATCTTTATCTACGTCGCGGTGATGTGCTACCTCGACCTGCTCAAGGTGCTGATCAGTCCCGCCTACTATGACGGGCTGCGGGTCGTACCCTATGTAATGCTCGGGGAGGTGCTCTTCGGTATCTACTACAATCTATCGCTCTGGTACAAGTTGACCGACCGCACCTACTGGGGTGGCATCATCTCCACGCTGGGCTGTCTGCTCACGGTGGCAATTATCGTGTGGGGCGCTCCGCACTGGGGCTTTATGGCGTGTGCCTACGCCTCGGTGGTGAGCAACCTCCTGCTGGTACTCATATCCTACTTCCTCGGGCGCAAGTACTACCCCGTACCGTACCGACTAGGGGCGACGGCAGGTTATTTTGCTGTGGGAGCCATCGCCGTGGGGCTCATCTTGTGGATCTATGGCACAATGCCTGCGATGTGGATGCGTCTGCTACTCAGCACCGTAGTCTTGGTTGCGCTCACGGGGTATGTCGTCTGGCGCGAACAACTGGGCAAAGCCCTTGCTCCGCTCCTGCGACGCCTGCGCCACAAATCGGGACGATAAAAATCAGTAAGGCATAGAGAGGGAAGGCTCAATCGCTAACTAGCAGCGGTTGAGCCTTCTCTTTTTGCAGTCTAAGCCCCCTTACTACAAAGGCATCTACAGCTTATATCGTAACCTGCAGCGGGGACTAAGAGCGTTTCGAGCGGGTTGTCGCAACGCTTATATCACACTGAGCTTATGTCACATACGAGTTCCAAAACCAGTTCCCCTTTTGGAACTTTTTAGTTCCAAGGCAGGAACTTTTTAGTTCCAAGGCAGGAACTTTTTAGTTCCAACGGAGGAACTTTTTAGTTCCAAGGGAGGAACTTTTAGGGGGAAGGGCATTAGGGAGAGGATTGCGGGTAAGTAAATGGAAATGAGAGGGATTTGCAGTGTTTCTCTATGTTCTACACAGAGGGTAAAAGTGCAGAAAGCGTGGATTTGTGCAGAAGTTCCGTTACCAAATCGTTAGCCCATTCTCCGAATGGTAACGAAGAGGTAGGAGCAGGTAACTGACGGAAGAATATTCGGTAAGGGAATCCTCTGTATTTCTGGTGCTGTTGCTCTGATATACAACGCTTTGCATAGCTGAGAACGCTTCGGTAACGGGTAACTTTGCCCATAAAAACAGAAGCGTATG
>QWCQ01000712.1_pt1 | contig 21052 bp, 17 predicted proteins | sample 1972701 | NCBI WGS metagenome assembly QWCQ01 (sample SAMN09866704, study PRJNA288562) | Human gut metagenome isolate pre4_stool, whole genome shotgun sequencing... | reverse complement strand
TTATAATTATACATATTGTATGTGCTTAGGTAGCTCAATGGTGGAGCACCCGGCTGTTAACCGGTAGGTTGTGGGTTCGAGCCCCACCCTGAGCGCCAATGTTTCTTTAAATAGATATAGCTTCAAGTAGCTCATAACTTAGCAATTATTATAGCGCGGGATGGAGCAGCTTGGTGGCTCGTCGGGCTCATAACCCGGAGGTCGTAGGTTCAAATCCTACTCCCGCAACCATGTGGCGAAGTAGCTCAGTTGGCTAGAGCATTCGGTTCATACCCGGAGTGTCAAGAGTTCAAGTCTCTTCTTCGCTACCATTTTTTTATAAGCTCTTAGCTTATTAACCAGCATGGAGCTTTTAGGCTCCATGGTCAAGTGGTTAAGACACCAGCCTCTCACGCTGGTATCCCGGGTTCAAATCCCGGTGGAGTCACCACTTATATTTTTTTATAATTTTATGGCCCTATGGTCAAGCGGTTTATGATCCTAACCCAATTTATGAAATAAATTGATGGTAGGTCAGATGTCGCGGTGTTTCAAAGTTGCTTGCAACTTTGTCAACAAGCCGACTAAGACATTTGCAGCTTGCTGCAAATTTTTTAAAAAAAAGTATGTTTAATGAATATAATAATGATTGAGGCCCTATGGTCAAGCGGTTAAGACATCGCCCTAATATTAGGCTATTTTAATTATGGCTTAGTAGTTCAGCTGGTTAGAATGCCGCCCTGTCACGGCGGAGGTCGTGGGTTCGAGTCCCATCTAAGTCGCCAGATATTTGTCCTTATAATTTAGGACTTGGATTTCAATTGAAATCCATTTTGCTGATGTAGCTCAATTGGTAGAGCAATTGATTTGTAATCAATAGGTTGTAGGTTCAAGTCCTATCATCAGCTCCATATTAAGGTTTTCTTTTATATTATAAATTTTAACATTTATTTAAAATAGGAATTGTGGGTGCTTGCTAATTTAATTTTAAAGTTTATTTTAGCTTTCACTTTGTTATTTCCTTTTATATTATTTGCGGAAGTGGCTCAGTGGTAGAGTATCGCCTTGCCAAGGCGAGGGTCGCGGGTTCGAATCCCGTCTTCCGCTCCAATTTTATGCGGGTGTAGCTCAGTGGTAGAGCCCCAGCCTTCCAAGCTGGTTGCGAGGGTCCGATTCCCTTCACCCGCTCCATTTTTTATAAATTATTTTTATTTTTTAAAATTTTGTGGTATAATCTATATTACAGTAGGTAATGATAGTAACATATTATATTGTTAAGATATTAATAATCCTATATTTTTAATTATGCGCCTGTAGCTCAGCTGGATAGAGCAACGGACTTCTAATCCGTGTGTCAGAGGTTCGACTCCTCTCAGGCGCGCCAAATATCTTTTTAGATTATATTTTTAATTTGCGCCTGTAGCTCAGCTGGATAGAGCAACGGACTTCTAATCCGTGTGTCAGAGGTTCGACTCCTCTCAGGCGCGCCAAATATCTTTTTTAGATTATATTTTTAATTATGCGCCTGTAGCTCAGCTGGATAGAGCAACGGACTTCTAATCCGTGTGTCAGAGGTTCGACTCCTCTCAGGCGCGCCAATATTTTTATAAAAAATATTGAGCGGTATTAGCTCAGTTGGATAGAGCGACTGGCTACGGACCAGTAGGCCTGGGGTTCGAATCCTCAATGCCGCGCCAGAATTTTGGATCTTTAGTTTTGCTAGAGGTCTTTTTTATTGCTTTTTTATTTTTTTCCAATTTATTTTGTATTTATCTTTATATGCGTTGATTTATTTTTTGTAAATTGGCATAAAAAAACTGTTGCAAAATTTTTTTATAATCAATAGTAAGTCTTAGATATTTTGAATTTCTCTTATTATTGATTATTTTTATTTTGCAACAGATATTTTTTTCTATTTGATTTCTATGCTTGGATTTTCTTTTGTTAAAAAGTGAATTTGAATATTTCCTTCTAGGTGGGTTTTTAGATTTTCTGCTAGATAGTTTATTGCTTCTTTCAAATCGTCTTTTCTATCTGGCTCTATGTTTTCCATAAAAAGTATTGCATTTTTTGTATCTTCTGTTATCATTGTTCTTTGGCAATCTCTCCAATTAAAACATCTACAAATTGCTCCTTTTTCATCTCTATAGCATAATTCGCCTTCTAGGGTTGGGGAGTCTTTGTCATCTCCTATGGCTTGGAAAGGGTCATTTCCTTCTGTGATTTCAAGTTTTACATCGCCTACAAATTTGTCTATATCTTCAGCTCCGCATGGTAGGGCATAATTTAATGATGCAGCGTTGTAAATGTCAACTAGGGGATTGATACTTCCAACGTCTTTGTCTTTTGCAACTCTTTTTAATAAGGCTTCTATTGAACAGCGTGCGCCTTTTTTTGTTTTGAATAATTTAAAGGCATCTCTCCACACTTTTATTACTGGATTTTCGCTAAATACTGGTTTTGTTAGATAATCTAGGGCTTTTTCGTTTGCATTATCAAGTTTGTCTCTTATTTCTCTACTTGATTTTTCTTCCATTTTTATGTCTTTAAATAGGATAAGGCCTATTTCTGCTTCAGGGAATAAATCCCAAAAAGATTCGCTTGCTATAAATTTCATAAATTTCTCCTTTTCTTTTTTCCTATTATATTATATTTCCTTCAGAGTCTTGGTAGTTTATTGTTGTCCTAAATTTATTAGGGGATACACCAATTATTCTGCTAAAGGCTCTTTGGAAAGTTCTTGTTGAATTATACCCAACTTTCATTGCTATATCTATTATTTTTAAATCTGTCGTTTTTAACATTTCACATGCCTTTGAAATCCTAAGAAAATCTAAATATTCGTAGAAATTTTTTTCAAATTGGAAATAAATTAATCTGTTTACTTCAGATGTTGAAATGCCAAATTCTTTGGCTACTTTTCCAATTGTAAGATCTGTGTCAGTATAGTTTTTGATTTCATAATTTATAACACTATCAAGAAGTTTTGCCTCAGATTGTTTTAGACTAACTTGTTTAATATTGTAATAATTTCTAAATTCTCCAGGATTAATTCCCTCAGTGTTTTCAAATATTTTTGTAAAGTGTGATGAATCGGTGTAACCAACGCTTTTTGCAATTTCATTTAGACTTTTTTCGGAAAACATGAGTAAGTCGATTGCTTTTGAAAATCTAATCCTATTTAATAATTCTGAGAAAGTAAAGCCAATGTTTTCTTCTAAATATTTTGTAAGACCTGATTTGCTAATGAAAAATGTAGAGGCAAGCCTGTCAAGTGTAAGCTTTTCACTCATGTGGGAGTACATATACCTAAGAATTTGATTGATTTGAATTTGATGTTCATAATTTGCCTTGGTATTTATTTCATTTTTGTTTTCAAATCTTAAAAATTTAATTAAAATTCTTATAATTGATGAAATAAGATATTCATCAGAATATGGTTTTTCTTCAATTTCTTCTTGGAAAGAGTCATTTCCGACTTCGTCTTTGATTTCAATAAAGGAATTTTTCATATCATGAAAAGCCTTGCTATCAAGAATTTTTATAGGATTTTTTGATAAAACTTCTATAGAATTTATTTGATTTTTCCTAAAATTACAAATATTTTTCAAATCGTCATTTATAATTTGAAAATTGTATACGATTTTGTAAAATTCCAAATCTTCTGTAACATCAGTGATAGTTGTAATATCCCAAGGAAGAATAGAAATCATGGTATTTTTTTCGATTAGATATTCAACCCCGTTTATCATAAATTTCCCCTCGCCTTTTTTGAACAAGAGAAGTCTTGCTGTACTGTGAATTAAAGTTGTGGTAGAACTGTCTTGAAATTCTACTTCAAAATTACATATTTTTGATAGATCTGAAATTGCAGAAATTTTGGTTTGTATATTACTTATAACCATAAATAACCTCTTTAATTTTAGTTTGATATATACTTATATTATATAATATTTTAAGCTAATTTACTAATTTTTAGCCATTTATTAATAATTTTTCATAAAAACACTTATAAAAACATTTTCATTTGAATATAATTTACAATAAACTATCCGAAATTTGTCGTGTAAAAATGAAACGGTTAGAGTATACTATTGATGTAAACGATATGAGTGGCTCTAAAATTTATCTTGAATGAAAAATTCAAAACGAAACTTTATCCAAGTAAAGAGATACACTCTATTTATATATATTTTAGGAGGAATTATGAAAAAGATTCAAGTAACAAGCGAGATTAAACCACTAAAAAGAGTTTTGGTTCACAGACCAGGAGATGAATTATTAAATTTAACTCCATCAACTCTTGAAGAACTATTATTCGATGATATTCCAGATCTAGCATCAGCTCAAGAAGAACATGATAGATTTACAAATATCATGAGAGATAATGGAGTAGAAGTTGTTTATCTTGAAGATTTAATGGCTGAAACACTAGATGCTAATGAAGGATTAAGAGAAACTTTCTTAGAACAATATTTAAGTGAAACAGGATGTGAAGATAAAGAAATCCTTGCAAAAGCTAAAGAATATTTAGAAAAAATTGAAGATACAAAAGAATTTGTTGAAAAAACAATGGCTGGTTTAACATTAAAAGAACTAGGACTTTTCACAGAAGAAGATCTTCATGAAATGGTTGTAGGAAAATCATATCTTGCAATTAACCCAATGCCAAACCTATACTTTACAAGAGATCCATTTGCATCAGTAGGAAACGGTGCAGTTATCAATAGAATGTATTCTGTAACAAGAAATAGAGAAACAATCTACTGTGATTATATCTTTAGATTCCACCCAGAATACAAAGGAAATGTTCCAAATCTTTATGGTAGAGATAACGAATACCATATAGAAGGTGGAGATACATTCAACGGCAATGAAACTACACTATTAATTGGTATTTCACAAAGAACACAATATGAAGCAATCAAAGTATTAGCTAAAAAATTATTCTTTGGAGAAAATGAAAACAAGATTGAAAAAATCTACGCATTAAAAATCGATGAAAACAGAGCATTCATGCACTTAGATACAGTATTTACACAAATCGATTATGATGCATTCACATACCATCCAGCTATAATCAAAGAAATGGAAGTTAAAATCATAACAAAAGATGAAGCAAACAATGATTTACACATTGAAACAGCTTCAGGAAAATTAGACGAAATCTTAGCAAAAGCACTAGGAATCGAAAAAGTACGTCTAATCCCATGTGGTGGTGGAGACCCAATAGCTGCAGAAAGAGAACAATGGAATGATGGTTCAAACACATTAACACTTGCTCCAGGAAAAGTTTTAGTTTACAAGAGAAATACAGTAACAAACGAAGTACTAAGAAAAGAAGGTATTGAAGTATTAGAATTAGATGCATCAAACCTAACAGTAGGTCGTGGTGGTCCAAGATGTATGTCAATGCCATTAGAAAGAGAACTATAAGAAGTAAGTTAGTCTACAAAATTTAAACAAAATTATAATATAAAATATTGAAAAAATTTCAAAATAAGGAGATAATAATATGCCAGTAAATTTACAAGGACAAAGTATACTAGGATTAAAATTCCTAACAGAAGATGAAATCAAATACCTAATAGATCTAGGTGAACAATTCAAAAAATTAAAATTAACAAGAACACCACATAGATATCTAGAAGGAAAAAATATAGTATTATTATTCGAAAAAACTTCAACAAGAACACGTTGTTCATTTGAAGTAGCTGGAATGGACTTAGGAATGGGAGTAACATACCTTGATCCAGGTTCAAGCCAAATGGGACACAAAGAATCAATCGAAGATACAGCAAAAGTATTGGGAAGATTTTACGATGGAATCGAATACAGAGGATTTGACCAAGAATTAGTAGAAAAATTAGCTAAATATTCAGGAGTTCCAGTATGGAATGGTCTTACAGATGATTTCCACCCAACACAAATGATTGCTGATATGCTTACAATCAAAGAAAACTTTGGTTACCTAAAAGGATTAAACTTTGTATTCATGGGCGATTGCAGAAACAACGTAAGCAACTCATTAATGGTAGCATGTGCTAAACTAGGAATCAACTACACAGGTTGCGGTCCAAAAGAATTATGGGCAGATGAAAAATTAATTGCAGAAGCAAAAGAATTTGCAAAAGTTCACGGTTCAAAAGTAGAATTTACAGAAAACGTAGAAGAAGCAGCAAAAGGTGCTCACGCAGTATATACAGATATTTGGGTATCAATGGGAGAACCAAAAGAAGTATGGGAAAAGAGAATTGAAATTCTTCATCCATTCCAAGTAAACCAAAAGGTTATGGATTTAGCAGATGATGATGCAATCTTCTTACACTGCCTACCATCATTCCATGATCTTCACACAACAACAGGTATTGATGTAAACGAAAAATTCGGAGACAAATATGACCTTGATGGAATGGAAGTAAAAGACGAAGTATTCTTAGGAAAACAAAGTAAAGTATTTGATCAAGCAGAAAACAGAATGCATACAATCAAAGCAATTATGTATGCAACATTAAAATAGAAAAAATAAAAACAGAAACGGATATAAATTAACAGATGACAAAAAAAAGATTAGTTATCGCTCTAGGGGGTAATGCTTTAGGCAATACCCCTCAAGAGCAATTAGAATTAGTAAAAAAGACAGCTAAAACAATAGTAGATTTATCAGAAAACTACGATGTAGCAGTAGGACACGGAAATGGTCCACAAGTAGGAATGATAAATAACGCAATGGAATTTTCAGCAAACAAAGGTGGAAATACACCTGAAATGCCATTTCCAGAATGTGGCGCAATGAGCCAAGGATACATTGGTTATCATTTATCACAATCAATTAGAAATGAATTAAAAAACAGAGGCAAAGATTCTGAAATAGCTTGCGTTGTTACACAAGTTTTAGTTGACAAAGATGATGAAGCTTTCAACAAACCAACTAAACCAATAGGAAGTTTCTTAACAAAAGAAGAAGCTGAAGCCAAACACGAAGAAAACGGCTACGAATACGTAGAAGATGCAGGTAGGGGATACAGAAGAGTTGTAGCAAGCCCAATACCTAAAGAAATCATTGAAATAAATGTTGTGGAAAATTTGGTTTCAAATGGTAATATAGTAATAACAGTTGGTGGAGGTGGTGTACCGGTAATAGATACAGAAGAAGGATTACAAGGTGTGCCAGCTGTAATAGATAAAGATAGATCATCTGCATTATTAGCAAAAGAATTAAATGCTGATATGTTAGTAATATTAACAGCAGTTGATAGAGTTATGATCAATTTCAACAAACCAAATCAAGAAGAAATCAAAGAAATGACTGTTAATGAAGCTAAAAAATATATTGAAGAAGGACACTTTGCTCCTGGTTCAATGTTACCAAAAGTAGAAGCTTGTTTAGAATTTGTTGAAAAATCAGAACAAGGTCTTGCACTAATTACATCTTTAGAAAAAGCAGCTGAAGCATTAGAAGGAAAGACAGGTACTATAATAAAAAAATAGGAGAATACTATGAAAAAAGGTAAGAAAAAATCACTAAGTGCATTTTCTATCTTGATGATAGTTCTAGCTGCTGTATGTTTAATAACTTTATTAGCTAATGGTCAAGCAATCGATTCAGATATTATAAAATCATTAGACCCAGGCAAATATGAAGATCTTATAAATGCAGTTAAAGCTGGAGAAACAGTTACTGTACAAAGTGCTAGTTTAAGTGACTTTATTATGGCTATTCCAAATGGATTTATGGATGCCGCAGATCTAATTATATTTATTTTATGTATTGGTGGATTCATCGGTATAGTAATGAGTACTGGTGCTATGGAAGCAGGAATTCGTTCCTTAGTAAGAAAAAACAAAGGTAAAGAAGGAAGACTAATTGCAGTATTAATGTTCCTATTCTCAGTTGGTGGATCAACATACGGAATGGCAGAAGAAACAATTGGTTTTTATCCATTAATCACAGCAGCAATGGTAGCAGCTGGACTTGATACAATGGTAGCAGTAGGAACAGTTCTACTTGGAGCTGGAGCCGGAGTACTAGGTTCTACAATCAACCCATTCGCTACATCAGCAGCTATGGGAGCATTAGAATCAGTTGGTATAAAATCTAATGCAACAACAGTAATGATTATAGGCGTTATCCTTTGGTTATCAACAGATTTAATCGTTATAAAATTTGTATTGAATTATGCTAAAAAATTATTAGAAAACAAAGAATCTTCCATTCTAAGCGCTGATGAAAAAAACGCTATGGAAGAATATTTCTCTAACGATAACGGAGAAGAATTAGAATTTACTGGAACACACAAAGCTGTATTAACAGTTTTTGCTATAACATTTGCAATAATGATTATATCATTAATTTCTTATGTAGACATCAATTTCCACGGAGACGAAGAAGCTTACTTGAAAGCATTTGGTTGGTCAGATTTCTTGACAGGATCTCCATTAGGATATTGGTACTTCAAAGACTTAGCAGCACTATTTACCTTATCTAGTATAGTAATAGCTATAGTTGCAAAAATTGGCGAAAAAGAATTTGTAGATGGATTCATCGCAGGAGCTGCTGATTTATTATCAGTAGGTTTAATCATAGCAGTAGCAAGAGGAATTACAGTAGTAATGAGCTCTACTCACTTAGATTTCTACATCCTACAAAATTCAGCTAAATTGCTAAGAGGAGTTTCTCCATTTGTATTCGCACCACTTGCATACTTGATTTACATGTTATTATCATTCTTAGTACCATCAACATCAGGACTTGCAGCATTATCAATTCCAATCATGGGATCTCTTGCTCATCAATTAGGATATGACCCTAACATAATGATCATGATTTTCTGTGGCGCTTGTGGACTTGTAAACTTTGTTACACCAACATCAGGAGTTGTAATGGGTGGACTTGCAGCAGCAAGAGTAGAATATTCAACATATTTGAAATGGGTAAAGAAACCATTCTTTATAGTAATGATTGCAAATATTGTAATTTTATCAATTGCAATGGCTGTAATGTAATAAAAACAAAACTAACAAACTCAGATTTTTCTGGGTTTGTTTTTTATTTCAAAAAAAATAAATAAGAAACTAATTATAAAAAATTAAAAATAATTTTAGAAAAATCATTTAAAGAAATTTACAAAATCAAATTTCTACTTATCTATAACATATTATTTACAATTTTTTATATAATAATATAGGAAAGAATAATAAGGAGGAATAGATGGCTAGAAGAAATCGTGGTTCTGGTGGATTTTCTAATTTTCTTTCAGGACTTATAGGAGCTGTTTTGGGTGGATTTTTAGTTTTTTCACTTTTGGGTAGCTCATTAAAAACATCAGATAATAATAAAAAAGAAGCTAATACAAATTCAAATACCAAAAAAAATAATGTAGTAAATATAACAACAAACGATGAGATGACAATGGAAAGAGCAGTTGTCGAAAAAAGTATAGATTCTGTTGTAGGAATTACAACAAAAACAAAAACTACACAAAATACAATTTTAGGTCAACAAACAGGTTATGTTGAAGGAGTAGGCTCAGGCTCAATCGTTACAAAAGACGGATATATTTTGACAAATTCACACGTTGTAGGCAATGGAGATGCAAGCGAAATCAATGTTTTGTTTTCAAATAATAAAACAAAAAAAGCAAAACTTGTTTGGAATGATACAACCTTGGACCTTGCAGTTATAAAAGTTGAGGCAAATAATTTAAAACCAATCGACTTAGGCGATAGCGATACAGTAAAAGTAGGAGATAAATCAGTAGCAATAGGTAATCCATTAGGACTTCAATTACAATCAACAGTTACAAGCGGAATAATTTCTGGATTAGATAGGACAGTTTCATTCCAAAATGGAGCACAAATGGATGGATTAATGCAAACAGACGCTGCAATAAATTCTGGAAACTCAGGAGGAGCCTTGCTAAATTCAAAAGGACAACTTATAGGAATTAATACAGCAAAGGCAGGAAATTCTGATGGAATAGGATTTGCAATTCCAGTAAATTTGGCGAAAAAAGTTATAAAAGAAATTGCCAAAAACGGCAAATTTAATTCAGTATATTTAGGAATTACAGGAATAAATTTAGATTTGCTTTTACAATACAATAATATAGATAGCAAAAACGTAGGAAGCGAAGATGGAGTATTTGTACAATCAATCTCAGATGATGCGAAAAATTATTTCAGAAAAGGCGATATAATTACAGGAATAGATGGACAAAAAGTAAAAGATATGTCTAACTTAAAAAAGATTCTATTAAATTATAGCGTAGGAGATACTTGCAAAATTCAAATCGTAAGAGCAGGCGAGAAAAAAGAAATAGATTTCAAATTTACAATGGATTCATCAAACGTAGAAGAATTTAAAGAGGCAAATCCAAAAAAAGAAGAAAGTAAAGAAGAAAAAGAAGGTCAACAATTGCCAGATTGGCTAAGACCATAAAAAATAAACACCAAAAACATGGGTAAAATTGATAAATTTGCCCATGTTTTTTATTGGAAATTGTTTTGAAATTTTCGAATTTAATTTTATGGATAAATATTTAAAATATTTGACAATATATATATATATATATATAATGTTTAGTGAAAGAATATTTAAAAAAATAAATAAAAGGAGAAAATTTATGAACAAAAATAAGAAAATTATAAGCGCTAGCCTAGCCTTGGCACTAGGAGTAAGCTTATTAATTCCTAACGCAAAAGCAAATGAAGAAAAAACAGTAGAAAATGCCTTAAAAGAGCCAGTAAAAACAAGTGAAAAAGTAAAGACAGAAGAAAAATCAACTGTAGAAGATAAAAAAATCGCTATAAAAAAAGCTCCAGTAAAAGAAGGCGGAGAAGAAAAGCCAGAAGGCGAAACAGAAAAACCAGACGGCGAAACAGAAAAACCAGACGGCGAAACAGAAAAACCAGACGGCGAAACAGAAAAACCAGACGGCGAAACAGAAAAACTAGACGGCGAAACAGAAAAACCAGATGGCGAAACAGAAAAACCAGATGACGAAACAGAAAAACCAGACGGCGAAACAGAAAAACCAGACGGCGAAACAGAAAAACCAGATGGCGATCCAGAAAAGCCAGACGGCGAAACAGAAAAACCAGATGGCGAAACAGAAAAACCAGATGGCGAAACAGAAAAACCAGACGGCGAAACAGAAAAGCCAGATGGCGAAACAGAAAAACCAGACGGCGAAACAGAAAAACCAGATGACAAAACAGAAAATTCAGAAACTGATGAAGAAAAATCAAAAGACGAAAAGAAAGTAAAACCTAAAGAATATAAAATGAGTGAACTTTTAAATGAAAAGGGTGCTTTTGAAAAAAGTAAGCAAGCACATTTAGGCATATTAGGATTTGAAATTATGCAATCTGCAAAAGATAGTTCTATTGGTGAAGAAAGAGTTGATGCTATGAGACGTCAATATAAAAAATTACAAAAAGCTACAACTTGGGACGAAATGGCAAAAATACTTGGTTATAGTAAAGAAGTTTTCGCAAGGGAACTTTTGGAAATGAAGGGCGAAAAAGATGCTTATGATGGGGATTTAGTAAAAATCATAGACGATATGGCAAATCAAAAACCACAAAATCCTAGCCAAAAAAATCCTAACAGAAAAAATAAAAAAACAGGCACAACAAATACAGCAAACACAGCAAATACAGGCACCAAAGTAAATAATGCTGGAGAAAATGTACAAACAGGAGTTGGTAGCTTATCAGCAATTTTGGGCTTATTAGGAGCATCAAGCCTAGGATTATTTAAAAGCAAAAGAAAATAATAAAATTTAATATTTTAAAAATTTAAAAATGTAAAAATGAGTATAAACATTGTCTTTATGACTTGAGTTTATACTCATTTTTTATAAAAATTATTGCATCAAAAATAATATCCTATAAAAAAATCAAGAAAATATCTTTAGAAACTCAAATTTGGGGTATGTAAATGGATCTGTAAATAATTTTGTGTATAAATATTTGTCAATTTTTAGTAAAAGAGCTTATCTTAATTTTCATAGTCTTGAAAATAATAAAATTTAAAAATGTAAAAATTCAAAAATTCAAAAATGAGTATCAACCTTGCTTTTAAGACCTTGGTTGATACTCATTTTTTAAAAATATATTAAAGAGTTTGTGAGTTTATTTTCTTTTCTTTTTTAAAGCAAAAAGAGCTGATAGGGAAAGTGCCAAGGAAGTTCCAACAAAGGATAGGCTTTCAATTCCTGTTTTTGGAGAGGTTCTTCCTTGAGTTTTTCTATTATTTTTATCTTCGTGTTTTTTATTTTTTTCGTCTGGGCGATTTTTATTTTTTTCCTTTTCACTAGGATTATTTGATGTATGGGTTTGATCTTTTGGCATTGATTTTACCTTATTTAGGGCGTCGGTTAATTTGTTATTTAATGATAGAATATCATTTATTGTTAGATTTTCGCCTTTAAGAGCTTTTTCTATTTCATCAATTACCTTATTTAAATTTTTATCATTTATTTTCTTGCTAGTTTTTAATAAATTTTCAAGCGATGCTTTTGCTTTTTGGATAGATTCTTTTTCTTTTTGTAGGGCTAGGGCGTCTTTTTTATTTTTAAGATTATCTTTTGCTAAATCAAGGTCATCTTTTGCCTTATCTATATCTTTTTGCAATTGTGCTTTGTCATCTTGCGCTTTATCAAGTCTAGCCTTGACTTCATCTTCTTCTTTTTGTGCATTTTCAAGCATTTTTTGAGCTTTTTGAGCTTCATCTTTTGCTTTATTATATTTTTCTTTAGCTTCATTTATTTTTCCATCATCTATTTTTTCTGGCAAATTATTTGTAAGATTTTTTATCAACTCTTCAAGTTCTTTGACCTTTTTGTCAGCACTTTCTTTTTGGATTTTTGTTTTATTTAAATTTTCACTTGCTGTATTTAGGTCTTCGTTTGCCTTTGCTATCAAATTTTTATTGGCTTCAATTTCTTTTTTCTTAGAATCTAGGAGATTTTTTGCATCTTCTAATTCTTTTTGTGCTTTTTCGTATTGGGCATTAGCTTGGTTGAAAGAATCGGTTAAATTTTTAAGATTTTCTTTATTTTTATCTACTTGTTCAAGCAAAATATTTGCATTTTCTAAAGCTTTTGCATAGGCTTCTGCTTGTTCAACTTCTACCATAGATTCTAAATAAATATCAGCTTTCTCCTTTAATAGTGGAAGTTTTTCCTTTAATATTGCAAGATTATCTTCAAATTCTTTGGAATATTTTTTTATAAGTTTTTTGGCTTCTTTTTTGAAAATCTCATCTCTACTTGAATCGTAAGCAATATTTTTTTGCCCTTCCAAAACTTCACTTGCATGTGATAATTTCCTCCAAGCCTCGTGGAATTCATTATTAATCATTTCGTAATCATGTTCTTTGCCATTTCTTTCTAAATACAAGTCACCTAATTTATTTTTTGCATCATCAGCTTTTTCTTTTAGATTATCCTTGTTTAAATTTTTATCTAAAATTTCTTGTATTACAATATTTTTGGCATTTGCTTGGCTTTTTTCTTTGATATTTTCTTTGAGATCATTGAAATTAGTATTATAATTTTTAAATATGTCAAATTCTTTTTCAGCCTCTTTATATAAATTTTTGTAATCTTCGGTAATTTTTTTGCAAATTTTATCAATTTCTTCTATTTGATTATTTAAATCATCAATTTCTTTTTGTTTTGTCTTATGCCCCTCACTTGTTGGAGAAAGCCATTTAATATCGTCTTGGGCTTTTAGCAATTTTTGTTTAAGTTCTGACTTTTTATCGCTTATATCGGTCTTGTCTTTCTCATAATTTTTAATAGACTCATAGAGCTTACCCAAATCTTCATTTTGAGAATTTAATGAATTGCGTGAATCATCAACTTTTGATTTTAAATTATCATAATTTTGATTTTTTTCTGTCAAATCTTCTTTTTGATCTTCCAAAAAATTATCAGAATTTTTTTGTGCTTGGTCTAGAGCGTTTTTTGCCTTATCTTTTTTCTCCAAGGCATCGCTTGCTTTTTTCTTTGCTTGATTCTCATAAATATCTTCTTGAGCTTTCTCATTTTTCTTAGCCTCATCAAGCTTATTATTTGCCAAGTCTAGGGCTTTTTTCTTTTCGTCAGCATTTTTTTGAGCTAAATTTAAATTCTCATTTGCTTTTTCTTGTTGATTTTTAGCAATATTAAGTTCTTCTTTAGCTTTGGCTAAATTTTTGTCAGCCTCAACTTGTTTATTCTTTTTTTCGCTAAGATTTATATAGTCGTCACTTGCCTCACTTTGTTTTTTGTAAGCAGAAATAAAATCATTATCAGCTTTTTTCTTATTTTCATTGGCTTTATTAAGTTCATTTTGTAAAGATAAAACTTTTTTATCAAGTTCTATTTTTTCAATTTCCTTAGCCTTTAAATTTTCATTTGCAATATCTAATTCTTTTTGTGCTTTGCCAACTTCATTTTCAAGATTTTTTTCATTTAAATTATCAGCAAAGCCAGTCGAATTTTCTCTATATTCTACCATATTTTCATCATTATTAGATGCGTAAGAATTATAAACGGGATTAACAACCCCCAAGCCCATAGCCAAAATTAGGGCAGTAGCAAATTTTTTATTCTTTTTCAAAATTTAAACCTCCATAATGTTAAATTTTTTCTATTAAATTATAATTTAATAAATAATGATTATTTGATTTTCATTTGAAAAGTAAATTTTTAAATTTTCAAGCATTAAATAAAAATTAAAAAATCAAATTTAAAAATAAAAATTCAAAGGAAATAATTCGTAATAATAATCATTATCATCAATATGATAACAAAAATTTTTTCCTTTGAATATCAAAATATTGTTTTTTATTGAAAATAATAATAAAAAATAATTGTACAAAATAAAATTTGTAAAAATATATAGAGCATCAGACTTTTGACAAATTATAAAAATACTCATGCGAAGAATATCATACGGAAATAATTGTTTTGATTTGAATTTTAAAATTTAAAAATCAATAATTTTTGCAGTCAGATATTCGTGCTTGAGGTTTTATATACGCTTTTGGGGAATTTTTTATTTTAAATTTGAAAATATTTTGAAAATTTTTAGAATTAAAAATATTTTCAAATTTCAAATTAATTTTGCTTGAAAAAATTTTATTTAAGATTGAAAATTCAAGAAAAAAATAGTCAAGAAAAAGTCTTGACATTAGATTGAATTGCTAGTATACTTTATAGGTCAAGAAAAATACTTGACGGGTGAGAATATGGAAAAATTAGTACAAGTTGCAAGATTGTTTGACACTTATGGCTCTCTTTTGAATGAAAAACAAAAAGACGTCATAAATTGTTATTACAATGAAGATTTATCATTAAACGAGATAGCAGAAAATAACAATAAATCAAAACAGGCAATTTCTGATATGATTCAAAGGTCTGTTGACAAGTTATTTGAGTTTGAAAATGAGCTTTCTTTAATAAAGAAAAAAAATCAATTAAGAGAAGATTTGTCTTTGTTAAGAGAGTTGATCGAAAGTTCAAATCAAAGTGAAGCTATGGATATGATCGATGAAATGATAAATAAAATTTAGGATGTGAAAATATGATTTTTTCAAATCTTTCTGAGAAGTTACAAGAATCTTTAGGAAAACTTACAGGAAAAGGAAAATTAAGCGAAAAAGACATCGACAATGTAGCCAGAGAAATAAAACTTTCTTTGCTTGAGGCTGACGTTAATTACAAAGTAGTTAAGGAGTTTGTCAAAAAAATAAAAGAAAGAGCTATGGGTCAAGATGTCATGGAATCTCTTACTCCAGGTCAAACTGTAATTAAGATTGTAAATGAAGAACTTACAAATCTTATGGGTAAGGAAAATTCTAAACTTGAGCTAAAAGGATCTACTCCTCACGTTGTGTTGATGGTAGGTTTGCAAGGTTCAGGTAAGACAACTCACTCTGGAAAACTTGTCAGGAAATTAAAAAAGGAAGGCAGAAATCCTCTTTTAGTAGCTCTTGATGTTTATAGGCCTGCGGCAATTGAACAATTGAAAGTTGTAGGCAAACAAGCTGAGGTTGAAGTTTTTGAAAAGGGAAAACAAGATCCTGTACAAACTGCAAATGAAGCAAAAGAATATGCTAGAAGAAATAACAATGATGTTGTTATAATGGATACGGCTGGACGACTTCAAATCGATGAAGATTTGATGGATGAGCTTAAAAATATTAAAAAAGTTGTAAAACCTGATGAGATACTTTTGGTAGTTGATGCCATGGTTGGACAAGAATCTGTAAATGTTGCAAAAACATTTGATGAATATCTTGATATTACTGGCGTTATTCTAACAAAACTTGACGGAGATGCAAGAGGTGGAGCAGCTCTTTCAATTAGACAAGTTGTAGGAAAGCCAATTAAATTTATTGGTACAGGCGAAAAGCTTGATGATCTTGAAGCCTTTCATCCAGATAGGATGGCATCAAGAATACTTGGCATGGGAGATGTCTTATCCCTAATTGAAAAGGCAGAAAAGCAAGTTTCTTTGAAAGATGCAAGAGAGCTTGAAGAAAAAATGCGAAACCAATCCTATACTCTTGATGATTTTGTTGAACAAATAAATCAAATAAGAAATATGGGACCGCTTGAAGATTTACTTGCTATGATTCCTGGAGTAAACAACAAAATGCTGAAAAATGTAAATGTTGATGAAAAAGGATTTGTAAGGATTGAAGCTTTAATATCTTCTATGACAAAAGAAGAAAGAGAAAAACCTGAGATAATTGGCAAAAGTCGTAAGGAAAGAATTGCCAAAGGCTCTGGGGTTGATATGAATGAATTAAATAAATTATTAAAGCAATTCAAAGAACTAAAGAAAATGATGAAACAATTTACTAATATGAAAAAGGGAAGAAAAGGCAAAAGAAAATTCAATATGCCTTTCTTCTAAAAAATACGGAGGTTATGATGGCAGTTAAAATTAGATTAAAAAGAATGGGACAAAAGAAAAGACCATTTTACAGAGTAGTTGTAGCAGATTCTAGAAGTCCAAGAGATGGAAAATTCATCGAAGAAATTGGAACATACAATCCAGTATCTGAACCAAAAGAATTTAAAATTGACAACGAAAAAGCTAAACAATGGATTAAAAATGGTGCAAAACCAACTTCTATTGTTGAAAAATTATTTAACGACAACAACGTTTTAGCATAATAAAATGAAAGAATTAGTCAAACTAATAGTTACAGAACTTGTCGAAGACAAAGATGCTGTAGGAATTATATTAGAAGAAGACAACGGAGAAGTTGATATTAAAATTAATGTGACAGAAAAAGACAAGGGAAGAGTTATAGGAAAAGGTGGAAATATTATTAATTCCATTAGAACTATTGCTCGTGCTTGTGCAGTCAAAGAAGATGTTAAGGTTAATATAAGAATATGAAAATAACTGTAGCAGAAATACTTAAAGCCCATGGAATAAAAGGAAATCTAAAAATAAAATCTTATTCAGACAATGAAAAAAGATTTGAAAAAGGATCAAAACTTTTACTTGATGGAAATTTAGTTACAATCGAATCATCTTTTAAGCATAAGGGTAGTATCATCATAAAACTCAAGGAATATGATGATATTAATGAGGTAGAAAAGTTTATTGGACACGAACTTACTATTGAAGAAAAAGACTTAGAAAAATTAAATGATGGAGAATATTATTTATTTGATTTGATTGGCCTAAAAGTTTATGAAAAAAATCAAGAACTTGGTTTTATAAAAGATGTCATCACTGGAGTTTATCCAAACGACATCTATGTAATAGAAAAAGATGGAAAAGAAATTTATTTTCCAGCCTTAAATGCTACAGTAAAAAAAGTTGACTTAGAAAATAAAAAAATAGAAGTGGAAAACTTCAAAGATTATGAATAAAATAACTATACTTACACTTTTTCCCGAATCTTTCGAATTTCTAAAAAGCTATGGAGTCATAGGAAAGGCAATTGAAAAAGGACTTATTGAAATTAATCTTGTTGATATAAGAGATTATAGCAAGGACAAACACAACAGGGTTGACGATACAGTTTTTGGAGGGGCAGCAGGAATGCTTATGAGGCCTCAGCCGATTTATGATGCTCTAATAGCAAATAAAAGTTCAAAATCAAAAGTAGTCTACATGTCTGCAGCAGGAGAAATCCTAAACCAAAAATTAGCAATCAAATTTGCAGATTTTGAAGACTTGGTAATACTTTGCGGTCATTACGAAGGAATTGACGCAAGAATTACCAACCACTATGTTGATTATGAAGTTTCAATTGGAGATTATGTTTTAACCGGTGGCGAAATCCCTGCCATGGTATTAATAGATTCTCTTTCAAGATTTATTGGAGGAGTTGTTGGGAAAAAAGAATCATTAGTTACAGATTCACACTACAATGGTCTACTACAATATGATGAGTACACGAAGCCTAGAAATTTTAATGGATATATGGTTCCAAAAGAACTTTATAGTGGAAATCATAAATTAGTAGAAGAGTGGCAAAAGAAATCATCTCTTCAAAAAACCAAAAGAGTAAGAAGAGATTTATACGATAGATATATCAAGGAGGATCACGATGGAATTAATCAAAAAAATAGAAAATGAACAACTACGTGAAGATAATCCAGACTTTAGAGTTGGAGATACTGTAAGAGTAAGCTACAGAATCAAAGAAGGAGACAAAACAAGACTCCAAGACTTTGAAGGAGTAGTAATCAAAATAAATGAAGGAAATCTTGGAAAAACTTTCACACTTAGAAGACTTTCTTATGGTGTAGGAGTAGAAAGAACATTCCTTTATCACTCACCAAGACTTGAAGCATTCAAAATCGTTAGACGTGGTAAGGTAAGACGTGCAAAACTAAATTACCTAAGAGGACGTCAAGGTAAGGCTGCTAAAGTTAAAGAAAAAACAAATTATTAAAAATAAGGCCCAAAGGCTCATTGAATTAGGGATTTTGCAAAACTTATTCAAAGAGTCTTTAGGTGGCAAGATAAAAGGCTGTGAGTTAAATGCTCACAGCCTTTTTCTTATATACTCTTGAAAGTATTATCTGAGTTTTCGTTTATTGTTTTAAGACCACTTTTTATTGCTACTAAAACTCCTGCAATCATAAATACAAATACTAGTATTAGAGGGACATAATTCATATTTGTTATCAGACCTTTTATCGCAAATACTAATTCATAGTTGCTTCTATAGGCTCTCAATGCAATTCCCATAATGAACATAAAGATATAGGCTAAGAAAATATTTTTAAACAATATTTTCCCTTCTCCAAAGACCATCTTTTCCATTTGATTGTCATTATAAGCTTCTAGATTATAAGGCATTTCATCGATACTTGAATCTATTTTTATAGGCATGGACTTACCATTTGCATTATATTTTAAAGTTACTTTTCCTGTATCCTTATCAGAAATTTTTATATATTCATTAAAAGAATAAGGACTTCCACTATCTTTTGGAATTTTATTTAGTAGTAAATACTTTGCATCCGAAATATTATTTTCTTTTAAAAGTTTTTCGAAATCCTCATCTGTTAAGGCATATATATTGGAATATAATTTATCTTCCGGTATTTTACCGCTATTTAAAGCTTCATTTAAATCCTTAGAAATAAAGTCCTTATTATCACCAAGGTAAAATTTTGTATCAACTCTTTGGTATACATGCAATTGGTCTATGCCTTCAACTTCTTCTATATCATGAACAAAGTTTTTATCCAAAAAATCACCTATATAAATACTAGAGTCAAAATTGTAAGGACTTTGGTAGTTATTATATTTTTCCTCTAAACTTCCATATGCCCGACTTACTAAAACATTAGTCAGTACCAAGGCAGACAGAGCCATGGAAATTACAATAATTCGATAGGTTGAGCGATAAGACCTGTAATAATCTTTTGCTAAAGTCTTTTCTATAGATCCATTTATTTTTGATTTTCCTAATTTAATATTTTTTTCTGTAATACCATTTAAACCTTCGATAACATTTATCTTCGCACTTTTCTTGGCAGGGATCAATGCTGAAAAATAAACCATTATCAAGGATAACAAAATAATTATTAAAATAGATATAGGGCTTGGAAATATGAAATGGAAATCCATAGATTTTACACTTTGACCTAAAATATTTGATATGTTTTGATAAGATTTTGTATTATTAAGCCACATCAAATATAAGAGCAGATTTGCAGAAGCCAAAGATAAGATTGTTCCCAAGGCTATTGGTAAGGTTGAAAGTTTAAATGCTTTCTTTCGAATTAATTGCTTTACCTGCTTATCTGTCATCCCAGTGCTTTTTAATAGAGCAATTTCCTTTAAATCCCTATTGTTCCATACATTAAAAGCCCCATAAATGATAAATGCAAAAAGTAGACAAAGAAAGAAGGCTGCTCCATATTGTTCTAAAGCTGAGTTTACAACACTTTTTGGTGGAATGATTCCTTTTGGATAGACCATTTTATATTCTAAGATATCTTTATTATAAAATAATCTACCAATATCTAGGGCATGGTTCTCATCAATATTCATTTCTGATAAAATTTCCCTAGTCTTTGTATAGGTATCTCTTATATTTTTATACCAAATTTCTGCTTCGGTACCAACATTTTTTTCAAACAAGACTTTTTTATCATCACTTTTAGATAAACCTACAAGCATAGCCTCTTCAAATGAATAGCTAAAATCTTCATAAGTACCAACTATTTTATAAGTTTTATCACGAACAGTTATTTCAGAACCCAAATCATATTCTTTATTTTTTATCAAAAATATCTCTGGAACTAAAAGTTCATTTGCTTTTTCTGGCTTTTTTCCTTCCTTAATATCATAACGTAAAAGGCTTGCAGGATCTCCATTTTCATATATAACTGCATTTAAGTCTGTTTTTATTACTTTATTGAAAGAAACTTTTTCTATATCTTTATCGTTTTTTAATTTATCATAAAAACCTTGGTCAATTCCACTTATATTCACATGATAATCTCCAAAAGTTTTCTTTACATACTCATACTTGTCAGTTTTTAACGAGTTGAAGATAAAAATTACAGTTCCTAATAACATTACTGCT
>QWCQ01000627.1_pt1 | contig 21134 bp, 21 predicted proteins | sample 1972701 | NCBI WGS metagenome assembly QWCQ01 (sample SAMN09866704, study PRJNA288562) | Human gut metagenome isolate pre4_stool, whole genome shotgun sequencing... | reverse complement strand
GACGGAGGAGGGCCATGGTCTTAGTTTCGCTATCATCTGCCAGGGTCATTATTAGTTTTTGCTCATCTACCCTAACCTTGCCCACGAAGTTATTAGCTAATTTTTCGCTAATTTCCTCGGTGAAAAGTACATCCTTATCTTCTAATTTCATAGAAGCCATTATGTCATTGAAGATATAATCATCATATTCAGGGTTTAGGAGAAGCTCGTTTTCCTTGGCCTGTTCAGATGAGATATTTGGCACATACCACAAGAGCATCTTTATGGCCTCATCAAGGTCTGGGCTTAACTTTATTGGAATTTCCTTATGGTCTATAGAAAAATCCATAAGCTTTCCCTTTGAGTTTATCTCAAACTTATCCGTAATTTGCATATTTTATCCTTTTCTTTTAGTATCTACTAATATCTTACCCAAATATATACTTATTCTTCTATCTTCAAATAATTATAGGCTCCCTCAAGGTCTAGGAGGTTTTTCATGATGTATTTAATCTTAAGTTTTTCACACACAAGGTCCATATATTTATTTGCCAAAAGATAGGCCCCGACTAGTTTTGGATTATCCTCTAGATAAGTTTTTATTTCTTCTATCTCTACTGGATTTTTCCTGATTTCATTAAGAGTTTTCCCTATATTTTTCCCTCTAATGGTCGACGAATAATCCATGAGCTTATAAGTAGAAAAGCTAGACCTTATATTTAGCATAAGAGTAAGCGTCCTATTAATCCTTGTCCCACGAAATGTCCTAAGACCTTCCCCATCCTTATCATTAATTAGATAAAATCCTTCGGCATCAGGATTAGTCTTCAAGCTATCAATTACTTCATTTATTTTGTCATTAAAGGAATAATCTTCTCTTTTTTCTATAATCGCTTCCATTTTTCTTCTAATCTCATTTGATACATCCCCTAGACTAGACGATCCAAAGTCAGGAGCCTTCCCTTCTTCTGCCTTACTTACTGTAATTTTCTTAGCCTTGAGATTGATCGATTGAACCTCCCAGATGAGTCCTCCTAGATAGATCCCATCTCCCTTCTTTAGTTCGATGGATTTTTCTATCTCTCCGATTTTGCCCTTTTCATTATATACATGGAAGGTATCTGTGCTTATAAATTGATTATAGAAGGATCCCATTTTGAGGAGTTTCTCACATTCGACTCCTCCTATATACTCATTTTCGAGTTTTTCGATAAAGCCATTTTCTAACATATGGGCAGTAATTTCCATAAATTCTTCATGGTCTATGCCAAAATCTAACTTCTTAGCTAGACTTTCATAGTCCTTGATACTCAAACCGTTATTTTCCAAAAGAGTCGATAGTACTTGATGGGCAAATACATCGTAGGGAGCCTTTATAGGATCGATTTTATCAAGCCTTCCTTCCTTAAAGAGAATAATCGTAGCAAGGGACTGGACTAAGTCCCAGGGGCTCGTAGCTATTTGATGAAGGATAGATTTTCCTGTCTTTCTTCCAGACCTTCCTAGTCTTTGGGCAAGCGATAGGACAGAGTTAGTAGGTCCATACTGGCAAATTGAGTGGACACTTCCTATATCTATTCCTAGCTCGAGGGTTGAAGTAGCACATATGATGAAGTTCTCTCCCCTCCTATTTTTGGCAAAATCTTCGATTTCCTTTCTTTTGTTCTTACTTACAGAAGAATGGTGGGAGAAGATTTGGGTTTTTATTTTCTTATCTCTTGCTTTTTTCTTTAGCTCAACAGCAAGCTCTTCGACAAGCTTCCTTGAATTTGGGAAAGCGAGCATGGATCCTTCTCTCGCAAAGGTTAAGATTTGATCTACTGTTTTATCGCTTATATCATCTTCCTCGTTATAGGAAATCGTGGCTTCTAGGTCATTTTTGGAGGAGTCTATGATTAACTTAGTGTCTCTATCATTCTTAAAAAAGTTCTTACAAATATCGTAATTTAAGTCTCCTACTGTTGCGGAAAGTCCTATAAATCTCGGATTCTTTTCAGTATAGGAAAGGATTCTCTCAAGGAGACTCCTAAGCTGGCATCCCCTATTTCCTGTAAGAAAGCTATGGATCTCGTCTACTACTATATAATCTAAGCCAGTAAATAATTTCCTCGCTTCAAAGCTTTTATTTACAAAAATAGCCTCGAGAGATTCTGGAGTAATAAGGCATATTCCAGAAGGATTTTCCAATAGTTTTTCTTTTCTAGTCTGATTTGCCTCCCCATGCCAGCTCGTTACACTTACTCCAATATCATCACACATATCAAAGACTCTCTTAAACTGATCGTTAATCAAGGCCATAAGAGGAGATATATAAAGAATCCTAAGCCCCTTATCGAAGTCATTTGCTTCTGATATGGCTGGAAGGAAGGCCGCCTCAGTCTTACCAGCGGCTGTTGGCGCGATAAGGATAAGATTATCTTCGCTTCCAATAAACTCTTTGATAGAAGCTTCCTGAATCTTAGTAAGGCTAGGCCATTTGTTCTTGTAGACGAACTCTCTCATTGGCCTTGATAATAGTAAATATGGATCTGTCATAGGATAAAGATATCGTCGTCGTGATCTTCTGGATCTTTTTCGACAGGACTTGTTAGGCCTTGAAATTTACTTTCTAGGATTTGGTCAATACTTATATCAGAATTCTGTCTTTTAAGGTCTAGAATTTCAAGGAAGTCTTTGATCACAGCCCTTGGCGTAAGAAACTCCTTGGCTCCTGGTCTATTAAGTTGGCCTTCCATGTACCTTATAATATTCTCCTTATCCATGTGGATTTCTTCCTTGTAGTTTATATTATAAATATTTAGGAGATTTTCAAGGAGGGTAAAGATTTCTTCTTCTGTCAAAGGCTTAAGTAAAAGGGCGGTCTTTTTAGTATTAGTAAGGGCTAAATACGAATCATCTACACTACCAAGTCTTCCAGCAAGGGCCCCGTAGGAGCTCATTCCCCTCGACTCATCAAAGACTGTAGCCCTCGTTGCTCCAAAGTTTATGAAAAGATTCTTAGCCTTACCGCTTTTGGCTTCGTTATAAATATTTAATATCCTCTCATAATTTCTCTCTCGAGTTACGGATTGGGCAAGCTTATAGAGATTGACTGCCTCATCGAAATTAATCACAAAGCCAGAAAATCCAATTGAATGGAAAAGTTCGGAGAGATTCTTGATAGCTTCAAAGTAGTTGTCGTCATTGATAATCTCTCCTATACCAAGCTCTCTTTTGGCCTCTGTCTTTGTAGAAATATCACCCCTAAGCCAGCGAATAGCCTTAGTCTTAAGGTCCCTATCATTACAAACAAGGCCTTCGTAGTATTTTACAATAGCCTGGCCCATCTCATAGGAAAGACCTACCGAGTCAAAGGCATCTATTGCATTGAGGATTTTCTCTTCGACGTCCTTTTTGTATTCTCCCTTGATTAAGTCTTTCATTTCCCAAAGATTCTCGCTAGAAAGCTCTGTGAAGATTTTCATAATCCACTCTTCAACAATATCTCCTAGGACATTGCCGCCTCTTTTAGTCTTGGTCTTGATATTATCACAAATCTCCCTGTAAAGAGCCTGGGCCTTCTTATCTGTTGCGTAAAATCTCCTTTGTGGAGCAAGGTCTATGGTAGATGTGACGAAGTTTTTGGATAAAGCGAGCTGCTCTATTGTAGCAAGCATAAAGGACTTACCCGAACCGAAGTCGCCTACCCAAAACCTAATGTCACTTCCGCCCTTACTTACTTCATCTAGAACTTCTATAATCTCTTCTACTTCGGAGCGTCTCCCTACAAGGAGGTGCTCTATGCCCATATTTGGCACGATCCCTGCTTCTAGGGATTTGATTATTACTTGTGCTTGCTTAGGATTTATCTTTGCCATATATAATCTCCTTAATCATTTCTACATAGAAAGAATCTATACTTACCTTCCCATCTTCATTTATCAAAGCCTGATCGTCTATATAATCAAACAATTCATAATTTATATCTCCTATAAAGGAATTGAGGATTTTCCCCTCTTCTAGGGCGATCTCACTAGCCTCTGCTTCTTCAACAAATCCATTTTCAAGGATCAATTTAAGAAATTTCCTGCTAGTTTCGCTAATAAAAATTCCTTCATCTTCCTTTATACCTTCATTTTCTTCCTCTGTTTTTGTTTCTTCTCCATAAGCTTCTTCGTAAATATCTGTATCGCCATCAGCCAAAAAATCTTCGACCATACTTACTGTCTTGTCCAAATCTTTCCTCGATGAATTAAGCTTATTCCTATCGATTTGGATTTTCTTCTTAGGCTTTTTATCGAGATTTAAAATCTCATCAATAAGCTCAATTGACACCTCTCTTGTTTCTACTAGGCTAATAAATCTATCATAATTTTCTTCATGAATCAGGTCAAGAAGCCTTTTTTTGTCTTTATTTTGAAACTTTCCGTACTTAAACAGATAATAAAAGCCTAGGACCTGGGTTGGAGGAAAATCTGCCTTGCTTATATTTCTAGAAAGCTTTTCCATATTGACTAGGTCCTTGTGACTTTCGACAAAGCTAATCTCTTTACTTATATCAGCTTCCAGGATATAATTGGTCCAATCTTTTATTTTATTTGGATTTCCTATAAGGTAGTCTTCGAATATTTCTTCTTTTCTTGACTCTTTTATATTTTCATAGAAAAGATCTAATTCTTTTAGGAAATATTCAAGCAAATGCCTAGAGTCATTTTTTTCTAAAACTTCTACCTGCTTACTGGAATCTATTTTGGCAAATATCCAAAAATAATCCCTAAACTTTACCTCTGTTACTATAAGGAGGGCTTCAAGGATGGACTTAGAAAGAGTGTAAGGACTTGTGTATTTTCTAATTTTTTCTGTATCGAGGCTTTTTTCATCCAAGGCTTTTTTAACAATAGTTAAATAGGATTCCACAAGAAGGTCTCTAGAAAGTTTATGGGACCAAACTTGATTAAACCTACGACTTACTTGACCTATAAGCTCTATCTCTTCCCTCTCATAGTAAAGCTTGTCGAAAAGATCCTTATATTCGGACCAAAAGCCAAGATCATAAAGATCATATGGGTCTTCATATGAAATATTCCTAGATCTTTCTTCTTTCTTATCTTCTATATTGAAATTGAATTCAACCTTGCCTAGCTTTCTCTTATAAGTTTTCTTATTTGATTTCTTATCTAAGCCCTGTAAGTCTTTGAGCAATCCGTCAATCAAATCTAGCACATCATCAATCTTCATATGCCCTCCTTCAAAATCCTCTTCCTTTCATTATACTTCTTTATCTTATTTGTCTTTTAAACAAGGGCACAAAAAAGCTGGCAAAGCCAGCTAATCATAAAAATATTTTAAAGTAAATCTTAAAATCCTACTTTTCCAAACTTTTGGATAGGATCTTCTCCATTGATAGGTCTACTGATGACCTATACATATTACCAAACTTGTGGAGGTGGACCATAAGTAGGTAAAGTCTATAGAACTCAAGCCTTATAGCCCTTTCAGAATCTTTTCCTATATCTTTTAGATAGGTCCTATAGAAATTATCATCAAAGCCAGAAAACACAGTGCTTACGCCTATATCAAACTCCCAATCTCCATATAGGGGTGCTGGATCGAATATATAGGCCTTGCCATCTACAGAAAACATGGCGTTGCCTGGCCACAAGTCTCCATGCAGAAGGACCGGCTCGCTTTCACGTCTTTTTAGATAGACATCAATCACTTTCCTAACATTTTCGTAAGTAGCTAGGTCTTCACTTGACCATATTTTTCCTTCGATTAGCTTATCTTTGAGCTTATCCATCCTTTCTTCTAAAAAGACTTCCCTCCAAGTATCCTTAAAGGCATTGGAAAAGGAAATGGAAGATCCACGGTAGGCAAAGTCAAAGCCGAATTTCCCATTGGGGCTTGCTATTTGGTGAACTTTCTTAAGCTCCCTAGCAAGATCTCCTTGGTCAAGCCATCTTCCCTCTTCTATATAATCTAGGAGAAGATAGGCCCCATCATCACTTACTCCACTATCCAATACCCTTGGAGCATTCACTCCGTTTTCTTCAAATAGCTTAAGGCCCGCTATTTCTGCCTGGAAGAAATTATTATCTCTTCCCCTTTGCAGAAGAAGGAAATATGGGCCCTTGTCTGTGTAGACCTTAAATGCCTCGTTTACATTTCCTCCTCTTACGCTTCTTATATCATAAGCTCCATCTATATTTAAATCTATCACATTATCACCTCTTATAACTTTTACCCAAAATAAAAAAGCCACACCAGCATAGCTGATATGACCATCTTATTCAAATGATTTAATTTTACGATCTTGCCAGTCTAAAGTAGATTCAACCATCTGATCTAAGACTTTTTGATAGATCTCTAGATCCTTCTCATCAAACTTACTTGTAGCTTCATTAACGTATTCTTCCGTTACTTTAGATATGTTTTCGTATTTTTCCTCGCCTTTTTTCGAAAGACTTATAGCTTTTCTTCTCATATCTTCTTCGTCAAGTTTACGTTCAATTAGGCCATCTCTTTCCATCCTATCTAAAAGTCCTGTCATAGTAGACTCTCTGATGCTCATTTTCTTGGCCAAATCTTTTTGGTTAATTGCCTTAGCCAAGTCTATGTAGTACAAAGCAACACACTGACTTCTAGTAAGTCCGTATTTTAAAACGACATTGTTAAAGGCATCGTTCATAGCCTTAGCAGCTGTTGCTGTAGCAATGGGCAAGTACTCCTCAAATCTTAGCATAATATCTCTCCTTCCATATACCAAACCTCTTTGGTATCATTTCAATTAGGGCATGAAAATCCCTGCTCATCATTATATCTATGAATAAGACTTCTGTAAAGTTTGATTAGGATAGTAAATAAATACAAAAAGCCCAAATATATATACATTTAGGCTTTGATTTGTAAAATTTACTAAGTCTAGTTTTCTATTTCCCTATACAAGGTCTCAATATTCATATCATTACCAAGTCTTATGAGTTCTTGGGTTCCGTAATCTAGGGAATTCATCAAATCATCATCTTCTAGATATCTTGTAGCAACATAGGTCTTATCCAGATATCCATATTCGTCATATGACCTATCTACTATAGTCGAATGAGACTTAAAGGATTTGATACTGGCCTTCTCGCCTGGTTTTTTTTCAATACTACACTCGACAAGGACTCCCTGCTCAACCCTGTAGTCTCCCTCAAAAGCCTCTGCTTTTTGGTTTGAAAGAAGATTTCCTAGAGAGTAGTAGATTAACCCACTTCTACCGTCTTTGCTCTCATAGACTTCTTTGGGTTGGATTACGTGAGGGTGATTTCCTATAACTAGGTCCGCTCCCCAGTCAACCATATCGTGGGCTAGTTTTATTTGATCTTCTCTTGGATAGGATGAATACTCATCTCCCCAGTGAGGATATACCACAATAAGGTCTACCTCTTTCTTCTTTAGTTCTTCTATATCAGTCTTCACTTGGCGAGGAGAGAGGGTGTTTACCATTTCTTCTTTCTCCTTTGTGTCTAGGAGATAGTCATTGCCATTTAGGATTTCTGTATAGGAAAGAACTCCTATCTTTATCCCATTTACTTCTTTTATAACATAAGGTCTGTAAGAGGACTCACTTGTTCCGACATAGTCTATGCCATGTTTTTTGATAGCTTGGATCGTGCTAGTTAGTCCCTCAACTCCTGTATCGAGACAATGGTTGTTGGCCGTTGTCATAAGATCTACTCCACTATTTTTAATAGCCTCATAGATATTTTCGTTAGAGTTAAACAAAGGATAGCCCGATACTTCGTAGTCTCCATTTACACTAAATTCGTTATTTAGCATGAAGAAATCATAGTCTTTGGCAAAATCCTTGATATCCTCAAAGGATCTTGAGTAATCATAGTCTCCTTCGCCGTAGTTTAGGGCGTAGTCATTAATTGGCATATGAGGAATTATGTCCCCACCAAAGAGGAGCCTAGCTGTCTTTGTTTCTTCCTTTTTCTCTTCTTCTTTCTTTTTATTCTTTTCAATATAGGCATCTATTTCTGGATACCTCTTATTTCTTACATCATCCTTCTTAATCCTTCTTTCAAAGTCCTTCTTGTTTAGGGTATCATTCTTAGAGCTGTCTTTCATATTACAAGCTACAAGACTTGTTATTATAAGAAAGATTAGGGAAAATATTCTTAATTTCTTTTTCATCTTTTCACTCCGCCTGTGGTGAAATCTTAAGGTCTAGGAAAAGGTCATTATATAAAATAGTGCTTTCCTTATCTAGGGCCTTGAAGACTTCTAGCTTATTTATAATTTCATCGTCTGGATAAAGGGTCTTATCGCATCGAGCCTCAGGATCTATCAAATCCATGGCCTTCTTGTTTGGGGTCGCATACCAAATATAGTCTGCATTTTGGGCAGCATTTTCTGGCTCTAGCATGAAGTTGATAAAGGCATAGGCAGCCTCTTTGTTCTTGCTAGTTTTAGGAATAACCATATTATCAAACCAAATATTAGATCCTTCCTTTGGTATGACATAGGAAAGATTATCATTTGATTCGATGGCATTTGAGGCATCTCCTGAAAATGTAATGCCGACATTTGCCTCTTCTAGGGCCATATACATCCTTATCTCATCAGCAAGTATGGCCTTGACATTTCCCATAAGGCCTATTAGCTCATCTCTAACTTCTCTAAGCTTAGCTGGATCCTCTGTATTTAGACTTAAGTTATTTGCAAGTAGTCCTATCCCCAAAGTCTCACGAGCTCCATCGAAGCTAAGGATTTCTCCCTTAAACTTTGGATCCCACAAGTTTTTCCATGAATCAAAGTCAGCTTCCTGGTATTTTTTAGTATTATACAAAATACCAAAGGTTCCCCAAAGATAAGGAATGGAATATTCATTTCCCGGATCATATTCCCTATCTAGGAATCTCTCGTCGATATTGGAAAGGCCCTCGATTTTCGAATGGTCAAGTTTTTCTAGTAGCCCCTGGTCTCTCATCATCTCTACTGCATATTCGCTAGGGATACATATATCAAAGTCAGTTGACTTTTGTTTAATCTTGGTTATCATGGCCTCATTTGAATCGAAGGTCTCCATAACTACATTAAAGCCAGTTTCTTCCTCAAACTTATCCAAAAGTTCAGGATCTATATAATCTCCCCAATTGTATAAGTAAAAGGTATTTGCTTCAGCTGTCTTTTTTCCTCCAATAAGTATGGACTTAAGACCTAGAAGGAGGAAAATTCCCACAATACAAGCTAGGAAAAATTTGTATACCTTATTCATCAACTTTTCTCCTTTCCATAATCTTCATCTCTCTTTGGCTAATAAAATAATAAATCACTACCAATAAGAGAGATGCCAGAAACATCAAGGTCGATAGGGCATTTATCTCAAGAGAAATCCCCGTTCTAACTCTGGAGTAAATTTCAACAGAAAGGGTCGTAAATCCAGATCCTGTTACGAAAAATGTAACCGCAAAGTCATCCAAGGAGTAGGTCAAGGCCATAAAAAATCCTGTCAAAACTCCACTTGTGATATTTGGTAGGATGATTTTATTAAGTATTGTTATATCACTTGCACCCAAATCTTCTGCCGCAAGAATCATGGAAGGATTTAGGCTATAAAGCCTTGGCAAAACCATTAGTACTACTATAGGAATCGAGAAGGCTATGTGGGAGAGTAAAACTGTCATAAAGCCCATCGGTATCTTTATAAGGAAGGTAAAAAGAACCAAAAAGCTTGCGCCCATCATAACATCTGGCATAACCATAAGGACTGAGTTAAAGTTTAGGACTCTCTTTCTAATCCTTTCACTTCTTAGATAATAGATCGCTATAGCCCCACAAGTTCCAATAATCGTCGCTATAAGGCTTGACAAAAGCCCCAAGACTATAGTATTTATCACAATCGTCCGAAGCCTAGTATCATGGAAAACCTGCCTGTAATGGTCTAAGGAAAAACCCACGAAGGAATTCATATTGGTCCCACTATTAAAGGAATAAACTATGAGATAGGCTATCGGCAGATACAGGAGGATAAAGATAAATATTAAATATAAATTTGAAATTTTAAATTTTTTATTCATTAATTTTTATCCTTTCTAGTATTTAGAGCGCTCATCACTACGAACATAAGCACGATTAGAACTAGACCGATAGTAGCTCCCATGCCCCAGTTTTGAGTAACCAGATAGTGCTCCTCAACAGCAGTTCCAAGGGTTATGATCTTATTTCCTCCTATGATTCTCGTAATTAGAAAGAGGGATAGGGAGGGAATAAATACGGCCTGACTTCCTGCTATAACTCCATCCATAGAAAGAGGTAGGATAATTTTTCTAAAAGTTTGCCATCGGCTTGCCCCCAAGTCCTCGCTTGCTATTAGATACTCGTTTGGAATCGAATCAAGGGCCCTAAAGATTGGAAGTATCATAAAGGGAAGCTCCACATAAGATGCTACTAGGACGAATGCTGGATTGGTAAACAAAAGCCCCTCACTTACTAGGGAAAAAACTCGAGCAAGGGGGCCATTTTTGCTCAAAAGCCCTATAAAGGCATAGGCCTTTAACAAGAGATTAATCCAAGTCGGAAGAGTAACCAAAAGGAGAAAGAACTCCTTGTTTCTTGAATTAGTCAGAAAATAGGCAAAGGGATAGGCCAAAATCAGTGTCGTTATCGTTATCAAAAATGCCGTCAAGAATGAATTTAGGGTCATTTTGATATAATTTCCAGAAGAAAAGTAGGAAATATAATTGTCAAAAGTAAAGTTGCCATAAATATCAAAGAAAGATTGATACAAGAGCATGGCAATAGGTGCGATTATAAAAAGTACGATCCACAAATAATATAGGCTTGATAGGGCTCTGTATTTTTTATTCATCGTCATCTCCTATGGCATATTTCTCGATTCTCTTATCGAAGTCATCTTCTGATTCGTTAAATCTCATTACATGGATATCGCTAGGATCTATGGAAATGCCCACCACATCACCTTCTTCGAATCTCTTGGTTGTGTGAATCTTCCATCTGAAATTATCTTCATCAAAGCAAATTAGTTCATTGAAGACTCCTCTAAACAAGACATTATCAACGTTCATCTTAATATCAGCATTCTCATCTTTTGAGACATTGATATCCTCAGGTCTTATAACTACTTCTACCTTCTCTCCCTTAGGAATTCCTGCATCCTCGCAGGCAAATTCTTTATTGGAAAACTCTACCAAATAGTCATCTTTCATCACGGCACTTAGGATATTGCTCTCTCCGATAAATTCCGCAACATACCTGTTGATTGGCTCATCGTATATATCTGTAGGCGAACCTGATTGGACAATCTCTCCCTTATCCATTACGAAAATCTCATCTGATAGGGCTAGGGCCTCTTCCTGATCGTGAGTTACAAAGACAAAGGTAATCCCAAGCTCCCACTGGATATTTGATAGGAGGACCTGCATGGATTTTCTTAGCTTCATGTCAAGGGCTGACAAAGGCTCATCCAAAAGCAAAACATCTGGTCGATTTACTATAGCACGAGCTATGGCGACTCTCTGCCTTTGCCCTCCTGACATTTGGGAGATTTTTCTTTTCTCAAAGCCCGAAAGATTAACCATATCAAGGGCTTTTTTGACCTCTTCTTTGATTAGCTTCTTATCCATCTTCTTGATATTTAGGCCGAAGGCGACATTATCGTAGACATTCATATGAGGAAAGAGAGAATAATTCTGGAAAACTGTATTTACCTTTCTCTTGTTGGCTGGAGTATTACTTACGTCTTCTCCATTTATAAATACATCCCCACTAGTTTGCTCGACAAAGCCTGCTATTATATTGAGTATTGTAGTTTTCCCGCAACCTGATGGGCCCAAAAGCGTATAAAACTTCCCCTTTTCAAGCTCAAGATCTACCGTTTTTAATACTAATTCATCGTCATAAGACTTGGTGACATTTCTTAAAACGACGCTTTTATTAGAAAAATTATTTTCCATCTTCCCTCCTACTTTCTTCTTATCTTATAGAAAAGTATACCATAAAATCATAATCTTTTAATATATTTATTAATTATTTTTACAAGAAGTGTAAATAAGCTCTCATAAATAATTTTACTATTAGCAATTTTAACTTATGAAAACTTTTTCTTGACCAGAAATTTGCAATATACTATAATTTATTTAGACATATTTTTATTTAGGAGGTCTTTATGTCAGAAACAAAAGTTAAAAAATCTTTTCTAAACAGCTTGCTTTTCAAGCTCGTGATTGCTATTGCTATAGGAATTTTCCTAGGTAATATTGCAAACGAAGGTGCAATCCAGGTAATTTCTACAATCAAAAATATTTTGAGTAATCTAATCAACTACATAGTACCAATCATAATTCTTGCCTTTATTACTCCAGCTATCGTTTCCTTAAACGAAAGTGCGGGCAAGGTTTTATCCCTCACCTTGATTATTTGCTATCTTTCATCAGTGGGAGCTGCACTTTTCTCTTTTATTGCAGGAACTGCAATTATTCCTCACCTTAACATAGTAAGTGCCACAGAAGGCGGTAAGAAGATTCCAGAGATTTTATTCCAAATGGATATTCCTTCCATCATGCCAGTAATGACTGCGCTTGTCACTGCGATTCTCTTCGGTCTTGCTGTAATTTGGACCAAATCCGAAACTTGGGCAAATCTTTTAAGAGAGTTCAACAATATGGTTCTTGAGATTGTAAATAGAGTAATCATTAAAGTATTACCTTTCTATATAGCTACAACCTTCGCAGAACTTTCCTATGAAGGAGTAATCCTAAGCCAATTCCCAGTATTTCTCAAGGTCATAGCAATCGTAATTTTAGGACATTATATTTGGTTAGCCCTACTTTATGCTTTAGGCGGAATATTCTCTAAGACCAATCCTATGGAAGTCTTGAAATACTATCCACCAGCCTACGTTACAGCCCTTGGCACTATGTCTTCAGCTGCAACACTTTCAGTTTCACTTCAATGCTCAAGAAAAGCCAAGACCTTAGATCCAAAGATTAGAGACTTCGTAGTTTCACTTTGCTCTAACACCCACCTTTGCGGATCAGTCCTAACAGAAACATTTTTCGTAATGGTAGTAAGCCAAGTCCTCTACGGCTCTCTTCCAAGTACAGGAAATATGATTCTTTTCATCCTCCTTCTTGGAATTTTTGCTATAGGAGCACCGGGAGTTCCAGGAGGAACCGTTATGGCCTCTCTTGGTCTTATAACTTCTATTCTCGGATTTGATGCAACTGGAACTGCCCTAATCCTTTCGATATTTGCCCTCCAAGATTCTTTCGGAACAGCTTGCAATATTACAGGAGATGGCGCTATCGCCCTAATGGTTACTGGTATTTTGGGTAAGGTTCCAAAGGAGGCTAGAGCCTAGTTATGACTGATTTTAAAGAACTAATCAAAGAAGAACTAATTCCTGCTACAGGTTGCACCGAGCCAATAGCCATTGCCTACGCATCAGCTAAGGCAAGAGAAGTCTTAGGCTCTGACCCGAAAAAAATCACAGCAAATCTTTCTAGCAATATCATAAAAAATGCCAACTCTGTAACTGTGCCTTCCACCATGGGTAGGAAGGGGATAGAGATATCAGTAGTTGCTGGTATATATTTAGGAGACCCTAATAGGGAACTTGAAGTCCTAGCAGATGTTGACAAGAGTAAGCTTCGCTACTGCGATAAGATTATAGAAGAAGGCCTAGTAAGGGTAAATCTCGCTACAGACCACGAGGGGCTTTTTATCCAAATCATCCTAGAAAATAAAAATTCTTCGGCAAGTGTCACAATAGCAGATAGCCATACCAATATCATTGAAATAAAAAAAGACGACAAAATAATCTATCAAAAGGAAAAGGAAGAAGAAGAAAAAAAAGATATAGACTTTTCTTTCGATAAGGTTTATGATTTTGCTAGATCTTGTGATTATTCTGATATAAAGGAAATTCTCGATAGGCAAATTTCCTTCAATGAAAAAATAGCAGAAGAAGGAATCAAAAACGACTGGGGAGCCAATATAGGAAAGCTCATCTTAAACAATGATACATCAAACTACTACGAAAAGCTTGCTGCCTTTGCTGCAGCTGGATCTGATGCTAGGATGAACGGATGCGAGCTTCCTGTTATTATAAACTCAGGATCAGGAAACCAAGGAATTACCACATCAGTTCCTGTAATCTTGTATGCCAGAGACAATGATTTCTCAGAAGATGAGCTCTACAGGGCCCTTATATTTTCTAATCTAATTGCCTTATATATCAAAAACAAAATAGGCAAGCTTTCTGCCTACTGTGGAGTAGTCTCTGCCTCTGCTGCATCCATAGCATCTATAGCTTTTCTAAACAAGGAAGATAAGAAGATTATAGAAGATACGATTACTAACGCCCTAGCTGTAAACTCGGGCATAATATGTGACGGTGCCAAGTCCTCTTGTGCTATGAAGATTGCTTCAAGCATTAGAAATGCATCTCTTGCTTACCTTCAGGCAAAATCAGATAATTCATTTGAAGTTGGTGACGGTATTGTAAAAGAGAACATAGACAAGACTATTGAAACTGTAGGTCACATTGCCAAATACGGCATGAAGACAACTGATGAAGTTGTACTTAGCGAAATGATCGGTGACAGCTCTTATAAAAAAGAAAATTAAATTCATTAAATATCCCCTCAATCTTAAAATATAATAGTAAGATTTGAGGGGATATTAATTTAATATAGTTACTTATTTATTACTTCTAAGGCTAATTTATAATTATCATTTAGGTCTTTGCATGATTTGTCGAACATTTTTTGTTCCCTATCATCTATTGGCATTTCTAGGATTTTTTCTGCACCATTTTTACCAATTATAGTTGGAACACCTGTATATAATCCTTCGTTCTGATACTCTCCGTTTAAGTAGCTTGATGCCATCAATACTCTTTTTTCATCAAGTAAGATTGCCTTAGTGAAGGCAAGTAGGCAATTTGCTATACCAAAGTGTGTAGCTCCCTTACCCTTTATAATCTTAAAGGCCTTATCTCTAATTAACTCACCAACTTCATCTTTGTAGTCATCGTCTATTTTATCTATAAATTCTCTAATATTAATTCCATTTACATTGGCATTTGACCAAACAGCTACAGAAGAATTTCCATGTTCGCCTATTACATAAGCATTTATATCTGAAACATTCAATTTACTTTCTAAGGCTAAATATTGGTTAAATCTTGCAGTATCTAGGCTTGTTCCTGTTCCAACGATTTTTTCTTTAGGAAAACCAGATACTTCAGCAACGACTCTAGCAATTACATCTACTGGATTTGTCGCAAGTAAAATTACCCCGTCGTAACCAGCTTCTACAACTTGTGGGATAGTATCAACTACCATTTGGCTCGCTATTTTTATATCATTTAATCTATTTACAAGATTTTTTTGACTATTACCATAGGCAAGAACAACCAAATCTGCATCCTTGCAGTCTTCAAATGTTCCGGTTTTAACTATAGTAGGTGATGATGTTAGAACTGTTGCATCTAGTAAGTCATTTACATCAGCAAGTTCCTTATCTTTTCTAATATCAATTATAGCTAGCTCTGTAGCAAGTCCAGAATTAATTAAGGCAAAGGCATAAGAACTTCCTACAAAACCATCTCCTATAAGTACAACTTTATTTCCATTACTCATAATTTCCTCCTGAATAATTATTTTAAACGTACCTACTTATTGTACAATATTTTTACAATTATTTAAAATTATTATTGGAATTATAATTATAAAAAGTTTCTTACAAAGAAAAAGCCTAGCAAGTAGGTCTTGCTAGGTTAAATTCTATTTTTTGTCTGGATTCTTAAATCCTTCTTCTACTATCTCTTCTCCATTGCAAGTATTGAATTTCTTTCCGTTAAACTTTTCAACTCCGCAATATTCACCGTCTTTTATATTCTTTTCTTCTTTTTTGACATCATTTTCTTTCTTTTCAGTCATAATATCCTCCTGTTCTTGCTATTATTTTACCCATATTTAACGATTAGTCTTCTAATATTTTTAGAATATCTTCATAAACTATATATTTTTTACTTTCATTTAAGATCTCATGACGCATTTTGTCATATGTTTTGTTTGCTATATTTTTATATCCTAAAGATTTTAAGAGACTTAGAGATTTATTCACTCCCTTTTCGCCCTTTGTTATCATATCATCTCTTCCAGTCAGGTTATATATTGGAAGTTCTCTATTTTTCATCCTATATTTTGATTTTTGGGATAATTTTTTGTTTATTTCTATAAGAACCTTAGTGTAACCGATGGTAAAGTTAAAGATTCTCATTGGATCATTGTATTTATCTATCCTATTTTTCTCATCATAAGATATAAAGTCTAGCGAATCATCACCAGTTCCAACTATATGATTAATTATATTTGATCTTTGATGACTTCCTATATAAAAACACAATACATTTGCAAAGAAAAAGGCAACTTTTGCGAATACGTCTTGAGGTGGGGTTCCAGTAAGGATAAGTTTATTTATCAGATCATCATTTTCTTGCAAAAATACCCTAGCTGTCATAGATCCCATAGAGTGGCCCAGCATATATATTGGCACATCTTTATATTTAGTCTTTATATATTTTGTAAGCATAGCTGTGTCATTTACAAGCTCACTTGCTCTTTGCATGTGACCATTGGGATATCTTTCGCTTAGGGATTTGCCATGGCCCCTATGGTCGTGAATTACAACTGCATAGCCCTTATCACTTAGGTATTTGGCAAAGTCCATGTAGTTTCCACCATGCTCACTCATACCATGGACAAGTTGTACAACTGCCTTAGGATTCTCATTTTCAAGCTCTCTCACAAAGCTATCGAAACCATCCGCTCCAGTCAAATAATATTCCCTATAGTTTGAAATACTTCTTACGTCAAACTTCTTGTAAAATTTCTTGCCTGGATTAATCGACCTATACCTTCTTTCTTGTATGTAATAGTAGATTTGAGGTATAAATAGGATTAATAAGATTATTAAAAGATATTTCATATAAGCCCTCCTCCTTATAATAATACCCAAAATAAAAATCCCTAAAGCTTCTTAACTCTAGGGATAAGTTTCTTAGTGGGTTGCTCCACCAGTTACATTTAAATCTTCTTTGTCAGCATATTTTACAATTGCTCTTACAGCTGCATTTAGGCCCTTTACTATATCGTCTAGGCTCATGGATGCTGTGTCTTTTTTGTCTAATACTTGTTCTGGAAGGAAAGGTACGTGGATAAATCCTGCCTTGATATTTCCATATTTTTCTGCCAAGTATAGGTCTTGGTACATTACATGGTTACATACAAAGGTTCCAGCTGTGTTTGATACTGATGCTGGGATATTTTCCTTCTTGATTTCTTCTACCATGGCTTTGATTGGAATTGTAGCAAAGTAGGCATTCTTACCGTCTTCTCTGATTTTAACGTCGATTGGTTGGTTTTCTTCATTATCAGGAATTCTCGCATCGTCTTGGTTGATGGCAACTCTTTCAACTGTTAGATCATATCTTCCACCAGCTTGTCCTACTGAAAGGATTACGTCTGGTTTGATTTCCTTGATTTTTTCTTCAATCTTATCAGCTGCCTTGTGAAATACTGTTGGTATTTCTAGTTTATAGATCTCAGCTCCTTCGATATTTTCATCGATTCTTTTAACTGATTCTATAGCTGGGTTAGTTTTCTCTCCTCCAAATGGATCAAATCCTGTGATTAAAATTTTCATATTTCCTCCTAAAATGCCCAAAATCTCATAAGTAGTATGTGAACTACGATTAGTATTATGGATAGTAGGGCTTGTTCTTTGATTACTTTGTTCTTATCTTTCATCTCTAGTAGGGCCACTGGCAAGAGGTTGAAATTACCCGCCATTGGTGTAAGAAGTGTTCCGCAATAACCTGATGTCATTGCAAGGGCTGCCGCTATTGCTGGATCTGCTCCTTGGGCTATTACAAAAGGGACTCCTATTCCTGCAGTGATTACTGTAAAGGCTGCGAAGGCATTTCCCATAATCATGGTAAATATTACCATACCCAATACATAGGCAATTGCTCCTGTCCATGGATTGACTGTTGGGATTATTCCTCCGATAATCTTAGCTATTACATCTCCTACTCCTGCTGCAGCAAAGATTGCTCCAAGTGCTGCCAAAAGTTGTGGTAGGATTGCCACTGCACCTACTTGTTGAACCATCCTATCAGATGAGTCTAGCATGTCCTTAAAGCTTGATTTGGTAAGGACCATGGCAAATACTACTGCTATTATTGCAGTAAGACCTAAGACTGAAGATGATGATTCCGGAATAATTTTTGCTATTACTATAGCAAGGACTGCCATAATTATTACTGGCAAGAATACCTTGACACCAAGCTTTTTGCTAGATGCGATTTGAATCTTCTCGCTAACTTCCTTACTTCCCTTTATCTTTATTCCATCGATAAGGGAAATTATAGCGATTAGGACAACGAGGATTCCGCTTATCTCTGAAGGAATGACTTTTCCTAGAGCAAATAAAGCTCCTAAGATTATCCAGAAAATTATTGTTGTAAGCTTCTTTTCCTTGGAAGGATCCTTACTCACCCTATAGGCAGTGTAGAAGAATTGAAGGCCTATGATTACAAAGATAAACTCCAAAAACATTGGGAAAAACTCTGCTCTTGTCATCTACTTACCTCCCTTAATCTTCTTATCGTCTATGATATTTTTGATAATACCAAGGACTAGGGTAATAAGGGCTATAGGGATTGAATATTGGCTAAGCTCGATATTTGTAACATTGTAGCCAAGCTCTGCCATAGTTCCCACCATCATGAGAACTCCTGCCGCTCCAACGAAAGTATTTTGAGCAAAGAAGTTACCGAAGTTTTCCATGGCAGCTCCCCTAGCCTTTAGGCTTTCTACTTCTTTTTCGCTAAGCTTACCCTTTTTCTTCTCAGCTGATGCTTGAGTCATTGGGAAGATTATTGGTCTAACAAATTGGACCAAACCATATATTCTCATTGACAAGAAACCAGCAAGTTCCCTAAAGGCAAGGTATACTGAAAGAAGGGCACCTGATGAAAGGTTTTCTCTTTTCTTTACTATGTTTTCAGCAACTTGCTTAAGTCCATGCTCTTCCGATAGTCCTATTACTGGAAGGGTGATTATAAATATGGTTACTATTCTTTGGGAAACAAAACTATCACCTAAGATCGACAAGAATTCGCCAACACTTAGTCCTGAAACCAAAGCTGTGATGAAACCTGATAGGACAACCGTAAAGATTATATTTAGTTTGAATATAAAACCTAATACGATAATCAGGATTCCTATTAATTTAATATATTCCATAAAACCTCCTATGATTTATCTATACTTTACCCGAAGTATTATATAAATTTAAGAATCATAAATTTTCTACAAATTAATTTGTCGGTATAATAAAAGAAAGGAGGGTAAGATGTTTAGTAAAATAATTTCTGGAAAAGATGTTGAAGAAAATTTAGAAAATTTTGATATAATTGATGTAAGAACTGAAGAAGAATACAAGATGGGCCATGTGGAAGGAGCAATAAACATTCCCTACGACGAAATTTCGGAAAATCTCGATAGAATCGATAAGGATAAGCCTACCATAGTCTACTGTAGGTCCAACGCCAGGGCAGAGATTGCAAGTCTTAGCCTAAAGTCCGCAGGCTTTCCTTATATTTATATTGGAGATGGGGTCGACCTATACGACTATAAGCTTGTAAAATAGCTTAGATAAAAATAAACACACAAAAAGCTTTGGACTTTTCTTTGCCAAAGCTTTCTTTTATTCTATTACCCTTACCTTAACGGCTTGGGCACCCCTTGGGGCGTCTATTTTTTCGAATTCTACTACTTGGCCTGGGTAGAGTTTCTTAAAGCTAGTATCGCTATCTATGTCAGAATAGTGGACAAAGAGGTCCTCTCCTTCCCATTCTATGAAACCAAAACCTCTTTTATTGTCAAATATCTTAACTTTTCCTCTATTCATACTACTCCTTTGTCTGGGAGAAGAGTATTCTTAGACTCTCCTCCTTGACACTTCCCATATCATCTTCATCAAAGATTTCTATATTCTTAAAACCAATTTCTTCGATTAGAGATTTAACTTCTTCTATCTCGTAAAGTCTTTCCTGCTGGAATTCTGATATTCTCCTATAAGATCCATCCTCATTTTCTACGAAAAACTCCAAATGCATATCACAAAGCTCATCTTCATAGAAGTTATCCCAAGTGTAGAAAATATCCTCATATTCGTAGACATAACATTCATTGCCAAAAACTTCCCTAATGTTGTAAGGCGAATTGATATCAAATACCAAAAGTCCACCTTTCTTTAGGCTTGCATAGCAATTTCTAAAAAGCTTCGTCAGGTCTTCTTTTTCTGTCACATAATTTACAGAATCTAGGAGGATTACTATAAGATCATAGCTATCTTCCTTGACATATTCAACCATATCATAGTGGATTAGATTAACATTTTCCGGGTCGTATTTATTTGCAAAAACTTCTAACATCTTCCCTGATATATCTAGGGCGTCGATATTTTTGAATTCATCAAAGAAATATCTAGTCAACATACCAGAGCCTGCTGCAAGCTCTAGCATGTTTTCCTTCTTTATACCGTGTTTTTTAACAAGAGATTTTATATTTTCTGCATATTTTTCATAATCTAGGTCAAAGCTTAGTTTATCATAGATGTAAGAAAAGTCGTCGTACATTATTTATCCTTGATTTCTTCGAGGGAAGCCTTAGTTTTTTCTAGGAGGTCTTCGTAGCCCGCTAGTTTCTCACGTTCTTCATTTACTACTTTCTCTGGGGCTTTTTCGACAAAGCCCTTGTTAGAAAGCTTGCCGCTAGCTCTTTTGATCTCTCCTTCTAGACGTTTGATCTCAGCTTTTAGTCTAGCTCTTTCCTTCTCATAATCTACCAATTCATCAAGGCTCATTAGTACAGAAAATTCATTGAATACTAGTCTTACTATGCCTTCTTCATCAGCAATTTCACTAGCTTCCTTAGCCAAAACTTCAACTTCAATTGCCTTAGCAAGGTTTACAAATTGGTCTTTGATTTCTTCTATAAGTGGAATATTTTCCTTATTTTCTACAAGGATTGTAAGCTTTTGCTCAGTCTTGGCTGGAACATTTAGGGTAGCTCTTTGATTTCTTATGGCTG
>QWCQ01000625.1_pt1 | contig 21171 bp, 24 predicted proteins | sample 1972701 | NCBI WGS metagenome assembly QWCQ01 (sample SAMN09866704, study PRJNA288562) | Human gut metagenome isolate pre4_stool, whole genome shotgun sequencing... | reverse complement strand
CTGCCAAGCCGATAATGCCTTCGACGCCGACGAGGGAGAAGGTAAAGCTGACGAGGACGGATACGCAGACGACGTATTCATATTTCCACTTGCCATTGGATACGGAGTTAAAGAAGTTTCCGCAAGCTGAGGTTAAACCGACGGAGGTGGTGAGGCAAGCCAAGCTAACTGCCACAGCCAAGGCTGCTTGACCCCATTTACCTAAGAGCAGTCCGACGCTGCCGACGAGAATTTCGACGCGAGTTGCATCGGGACCGAAGTGGGTGCCGCCTTGGGCGCCGACGTAGGTGAGTCCGCCGTAGATGAGGATTAAGAGCACCATGGCCAGGACACAAACTTTAACGATCATTTTTTGCTTTTCAGCCTTCGGCGCATCGCCGTAGCCTTTTCGAATTAAGTCGCCGGTTACGATGGCGGTACAGAGAAGGGATACCATGGCGTCCATGGTTTGGTAACCTTCTTTAATCCCTTGGGTAAAGTAGTCCGTGCCTTGTGCGGGAAGAATGGGCCCAATGGGCGAGATAATGGCTTTTACAATAATAATACCTAAGAAAAGCAAGAGAACCGGCGTAATGTAGTTACCGATAATGTCGATAACGCCTGTTTCTTTAATGGACAGTGCCAAGGTAATGGCAAAGAAAATAGCCGATGTCACCCAAATCGGGGCGCCCGAGAAGAAGGGAAGAATACCGACTTCGTGGGTTGTAGCTGCGGTTCTCGGAATCGCAAAGACCGGACCCAGACTGATCATGGCCGCAACGGCTAAGATCAAGGCGAAGGGGTAATTGACCCGTCGGCCTAAGTCGACGGCTTTACCGCCTGCAAAAATGGTGACGACTAAGGTAATAATGGGGATGATCGGGTCTGCCAAAAGGAAGCCCAGCATAACCGCTGTCCACGAGTCGCCTGCGTGGAAACCTAAATATGGTGGGAAGATTAAGTTGCCCGCGCCGAAAAAGATAGCGAACAGCGCGAAGCCAATGACCATGACGTCTTTTGTTTTACTGCTTTTCATTTAGTCACTCCTTCAATAGTTCAATACGTCATTTATTATACAGAATATTGAACGCGATCGCTACTTTCGTGACGAAATAGAATGATTTATTTGTGAAAACCTTTATTCATGAAAATGGTTTCATTTCGTTTCGCCTATTTCAGAAATATTTTTATCTTCCACGAAACTTTAATTAGTTTTTATATTGTATATTGAATTTCGTAGTGTTAATTTCCCTTTTTTACTTTAGCATGGCGCGACGCCACGAGGATAATGGCGTCGTGTTCCAATAAAAGCGTGCCCGCTTCGTCTCGGGTAAAGGCATTCACGTGGACGACGCCGTAGTCGCCGCCGCTTTTGATTTCGATTTTATCCACGACGACGCTGGTATAAAGATCCACATTGGGATAGATGGGATTGACCCAGCGCAGGTGATCCATGCCGATGCCGGCGACGACGCCGCCTCCGTCTAATCCCGTGGCGACCCAGCGGCCCCAGGTGGCGCTGAAGCTGTGAAGGCCCGAGGCGATGATTCCGCCGAAGCGGCTGTCCTTCGCAGCCTCCGGATCCGTGTGAAAGGGCCGATCGTCGTAGGCCCGGGCGTAGTCGATGATTTCTTTTTCCGTCAAGGCGAAGGGATCCAGTTGAAAGGTGAGCCCTTCCACATAATCTTCTAAATACATCTTTCCTCCTTATCCGCGGGAATCGACGATGGTGCCGCCGCCCACGACTTTGTCCCCGTCGTAACAGACCACGGCCTGGCCCTTGGCGATGGCGCCGTGGGGTTCGTCGAAGAGCAGGGTGATGTTGCCGTCTTTCTTGTCGATTAAGGTAGCCGCCGTTTCCTTGCCGTGGTAGCGGGTGCGGGCGGTGACCTTCATGCGATCCGTTTCGGGATAGCTGAGCCACTGAAAGTCCACGGCATCCAGTTCCTTCTTTTTCAGATGCTCTTTGTTGCCCACCACGACGCGGTTTTTTTCCATATCCTTGTCGAGAACGTAGACCGGGTGGCCGGCCGCCACGCCCAGGCCCTTTCGCTGGCCGATGGTGTAGCCCACGGCGCCCTTGTGGCGGCCGAGAACGCGGCCTTCTTCATCCACAATATCCCCTTCGGCGTAGGTTTTGTTTTCCCTCCGCTCCAAAAAACCTTTGTAATCTCCGTCGGGGACGAAGCAGATGTCCTGGGAGTCGTGTTTTTTGGCGTTGACCAGGCCCGCTTCTTCGGCGATTTTACGCACTTCGCTCTTTTCCAATTCCCCGAGGGGGAAAAGGGTGTGGGCCAATTGCTCTTGGCTCAGGCTGTAAAGGACGTAGGACTGATCTTTCTTTTCGTCCGGGCCCTTTAAAAGGGCGTAGCGCTTCAGTGTATCGTCGTATTGGATGCGGGCGTAGTGGCCCGTGGCGATGTAGTCGCAGTCCAGCTCCTTCGCCCGGGTGTAGAGGTCTTCGAATTTTAAGTAGCGATTGCAGTCGATGCAGGGATTAGGGGTCCAGCCCTTTTCGTAATAGGCGACGAATTTGTCGATGACTTCTTCTTCGAAGCGTTCGGAAAAATCGTAGACGAAGTAATCCATTCCGAGCTTCGCCGCCACCATGCGGGCGTCGTCGATGTCGTCAAGGGAGCAACAGGTGTGGCCGGTGTGGGCCACCGTGTCGTTTTCGTACAGTTTCATGGTAACGCCGATGCATTCGTGCCCGGCTTTTTTCAGTAAATAGGCGGCCACGGAGGAGTCTACGCCTCCGGACATTGCGACGAGTATGCGACTCACGATCTCTTCCCTTCTATTATTTCTCTTAATGCGTTTAAAAAAGCTTCCACTTCGTCCATGGTGTTTTCCCGCCCCAGGGACAGGCGCATGGGCGCGCGACCCCTTTGATCCACGCCCATGGCCTCGAGGACGTGGCTCTTTGTGGCGGCGCCGGCCTGACAGGCGCTTCCCCCGGAGAGGGCGAAGCCGCAGCGGTCCAGCTGATACAAGAGGACGTCTCGGGAGATGCCCTCCACCATGGCGTGGGTGATGCGGCCGTCGGCGGCGGGGACGGTGAGGGTGACGCCGTCGATTTCGGCGAGGCCTTCCCGCAAACGGCTTGTTAGGCGGCCGATGCGCTCGGCGTCTTCTTCTCGGCGGGCCTCAGCTTCTTTCAGTGCCTCCACCATGGCGCAAATGCCCGGTACATTTTCCGTGCCACTGCGAATGCCCCGCTCCTGACCGCCGCCGTAGATGACGGGCTCCAGCTCTTTTCGCGTTAAGAGGATCCCCACGCCCTTGGGCCCGTAAAATTTGTGACCGCTCATGGCCACGGTGTCGGCGAAGGCGTAGGTATCTGCCGGGCGGTGGCCCGCCGCCTGCACGGCGTCCACGTGAAAGTGTACGCTCTCGGGAAGGCCTTCTTTGATCTTATCCAGGGGCTGGAGGGAACCCACTTCGTTGTTTACGGCCATGACGCTGACCAAAAAGGTGTCTTCTCTCACGGCGGCGAGGATATCTTCGGCACGGACCACGCCGTCTTTACTCGGGGAAATGTAGGTGACCGCCACGCCCTCTTTTTCCAGGGCTTCGGCGCATTTCAACACGGCTTCGTGTTCCATGGCCGTGGTAATCATGTGGCCCGGGCTCTGTTTTCTGTTTTTGTAGGCGCTCATGATGGCGATGTTGTCGGCTTCCGTGCCGGATCCGGTAAAGAGGACGTTTTTCATGGAAAGGCCAAAGAGCTCCGCCACGTCCAGGCGGACGCCTTCCAAGGCGTTTTTCGCCTCCCGGCCCAAGCGGTGTGGACTGGAGGGGTTGCCGTAGCCTTCTTTTAACAGGGCGGTCATGGTGTCGATGGCTTTTTTGCTCATGGGACAGGTGGCCGCGTGGTCGAAGTAAATCATGGATCTCCTTTCACAAAAACAGCTCCTCGAAAGGAGCCGTCATCTCACTGCAGGGCGCGCACCCGCGCTTTCACAGCGGGGGGAACGCGGTGGGATTCTTTTATTTTCCGAATGGTCTTCTTGTGCACCGATGGCGATAGGGTGCCTTCTTCCAGTCGCCTTAGGACAGCCTCCGGTTCGTAAAGGGCGGCTTCGGCGAAGAACCAGGCCATGGCCATGTCCACGTAGTAGTGGCCGCCTTCTGCCCCCTCCACGGCTTCCATGAGCCTTTCGAGATCTTCTTTCACATGGCGCAGGGCCAAGACGATGCCCAGCCTGCGGCCGTAGGGCGCGGGGGATTTCATAAGGCGGATGTAGTCCTCGATGTAATCTCCCTTATAAAAAGCCCGCGGGTCCAGTGCGTCCACCACGGCCCAATTGTCCAAATAGGGCACAAACGCATCCATGGCCCGAAGGGCTTCCTCGGCGGGCAAGCCGTTGATCAAAAGACTGTGGAGGATATTTTCCTCGTAGGTCACGTGGGGCAAGTCCGCGAGAAAAGAGCGGTCTATGCCCTTTGCCAATTTTCTCAATGCGGGCATGGGCACGCCTAAAATCGTCTCCGGGGCCACGGTGGGGATTAGTTTTTCCGAAAAGGCCTTGTGTTTCGCCGTGGCCGATGCCCTGAGGGCGGCATTTAGATCCTTCATTTCACCAGTTTATAGATAATCACGAGAAGGATCAAGAGGGCGAGGGCGATGAGGACCGGGCTGACGCGGCCTTTTTTCGCCGGCGCTTTCGCCTCGGCTTCGATTTTCTTTTTCTCGAGTTTCACATCGTCGGCGGCTTGGATTTTTTCTTTCGGTTCCGCTTTCTTTTCCGCCGTGTTTTCTTTCGGCTTGACTTGCGGCCTTTCCGATTCTTTTTTGAAATCGTCGGCGGCTTGGATTTTTTCTTTCGGTGCCGCTTTCGCCTCTTCCGGCTTTTCTTCTTTTACGGGCGCCGCTTCTTCCGGCTTTTTCGCTTCCTTGCCCTTGTGGCTTTGATGCTCAAGGCGCTTTCTCTCGGCAGCATCTCCGTCTTGGGCCTGTTTTCTCGCCGCTTTTTGCTTGCGCTTTAAGGCTTGTCTCTTGCGCTTGTCCATGGGCTTGGAAAGGTCGATTTCCTCAACCTGCACTTCTTCCGGTTCCTCGGGAGCTTCTGCAACAGACGCTTCTTCTGCAGCAGGCTCTTCAACGGTAGGTACGTCCTCCACAACGGGCTCCTCAACGACAGGCGCTTCTTCCACGGCGGGCTCCTCAACGACAGGCGCTTCTTCCACGGCGGGCTCCTTAACAGCAGGGGCTTGTTCCGGAGCAGGCTCTTCAACGACAGACGCTTCTTCCGTTTTTTCTTCTGCCTCTTCGGCAACAGGCGCTTCTTCTGCAGCAGACTCTTCAACGGCCGGGACTTCTTCCGGAGCGGGCTCTTCAACAGCAAGAGCTTCTTCCGGAGTGGGCTCTTCAACCGCAGGCGCTTCTTTTTCTTCCGCCTCTTCGGCAACAGGCCCTTCAAATGCATCGGCGGCTTCGATGGTTTCCGACGGTTCTTCGGTCGTATCTTCCGCTGCTTCTTCAGCCGCCTCTTCCGCGACAGAGGCCTCCACCTTTTCTTCTTCGGCAGCTTCTTCGACGACAGTCGGTTCCTCTTCCACCGATTCTTCTTCCACCGCGGCTTCCTCGGCTTCTTCCACGGCCGCATCCGCCGCTTCTACCGTCGCTTTTTCTTCCGCCGCATCCTCGTCCTCGGGCTTGTAACCCAGGGGATAGACCATGGGCGTCCCGCAGGACGCGCAAAATTTGACGCCGGGCTCATTATTATTTCCGCAAAAACGACACTTCATTTCATTCCCTCCTTGACATAGTCCTTTGGATAGATCTATACCCGAGAGATGGCTATTTATTGCACGAATGCCGAATATTAGGAAATAAATTTATTTCTTCGCCGGTATCTTCAGAAGTTTTTCCACGGGTAATTGGGCGATGAGAATGGCCGCAAACAAGAGCGCACAACCCAAGGCTTCCCGCCCCGTCAAAGATTCGTTTAAGAACAAAAAGCCCCCTAAGAGGGAAAATACCGATTCCAAGCTTAGGATCAAGCTGGCCGTTGTCGGGTCCGTGTGGCGCTGGCCCAAAATCTGCAGGGTAAAGCCCACGCCGCTTGAGAGAATCCCCAGGTACAAAATCGCCGGCAGGGCCTTGGCGTACTCCCCGAAGAAGGACGCCCCGGTGGGCAGAACGAAGAAGAAGGAAAGGATCGCCGCCGTGAAAAACTGGATGCAGCTCATGGCCACGCCGTCTACATCCTCGGCAAAGTAGTCGATGACGAGAATGTGCACGGCAAAGACGATGGCGCAGAGAAAGATGAGGAAATCCCCGAGGCCCATGGAAAAGCCCGCGCCCTTTTGTATGCTGATAAAATACAGGCCCACAGCGGCAATGGCCACGGCGAGCCAGGTCTTCTTGGAAATCGCGTGGCGAAGCAAGATCCCGCCCATGGGCACGAGAACGATGTAAAGAGCCGTAATAAAGCCGGTCTTGCCGGCGGTGGTGTATTGAAGGCCATATTGTTGCAGGGCCATGGCCACGCTCAAGCAGATGCCGCAGCAAATGCCCCCTTTAATCGTGGCCCCGAGATCCTTTCCCACGCCTCTCAGTTTCGGAACAAACAGGAGAATCACGAGGAGGAAAAGCCCCGCCGCCAGGGAACGGTGCATGTTTAATACAAAAGGATGGATGTGGTTCATGCCGGTTACCTGAACCACCACGCCCATGCCCCAAATGATCGTGGTAAGGACTAAGAGGAAGATGGCTTGATTACGCTTCATCCTCTCCCCCCTTGTTCAGCACCACGCCGGTGGCGTGCATACTGAAAATCGCCTGGAAGCAGAGCTTGTCCTTTTGAAAGAAGTGCACTTCCACATTGTCGTTGACCTTGCCCCGCTTGTTGAAAAAGGCCTCGGCCACCACTTCCCCTTCATAGAGGGGGGCGTGGTAGAAGCAGGAGGCGCTTTGGGTGACGACGACGCCTTCCCGGTCGCAGAGAATGGCGCTGATTACATCGGCCATGCCGAAATGAATCATGCCCTGGCAGGTGCCGGCGGAGTTTATGGCCCCGGGCCACACTTTCCATGTGCAGGTCATGCCCCCGTCCCGACGCTCGACGACCTTCAGTTCGGAATCGTCCATGAGGCGATGGTCCACGCTGTCTTGTAGGTATTCGTAGCGATCCATAGTTCCTCCTTACTCCATCTCGATTTGTTCCGCTTGCGGCATATAGGCCATGTCGAACATACCCTTGGCGCAGAGCTTACCGTTTTGGGTCACTTCCGCTTCCATGACCGAGGTGTATTTACCTACTTTTTTAAAGTCGGCGCGAATGTAGGCGTCCCCTAAGAGAACGGAGCGGTAGTAGTAAAAGTTGACGCCTCGGGTGAGCAGGTGGTTGTTCCGCAGGCCCAGCGCCGCGCAAATGGCGTCGGTAACGGAATACACCGCCCCGCCGTGGGCGATGTCCGCGGGATTTAATACCGTTTTGTCCACATGCCAGCGGGCGTAAATCGTATCGTCCGTATGCTCCAAAATCGTGAGATCAAAGAGGCTCGTAAAGCGCTGAAAAATTTCCCGCACTCTCTCTTGTCTCCATTCTTCCATTCTGCACCTCCTATAAAAAACGCAGTTGCCTGCTATAATTTTCTTCCAATGCGGACACACTCAGCCCCAAGAGGCGAAGCTTCTCGCCGCCGTAAAGGGAATCGAAAAGGGCCTTGGCCTCCTTATACAATGCCTCGGCCCCTTCCACCAGCTCGGGGAAGGTCTTGGACTTGGTGTGGGTGTCGAAATCCCGCGTCTTGATCTTCACGGTCACCGTGTAGCCCACAATGCCCTTTTTCTCCATGAGAAAGGCCGTTTGCCGCGCCGATTCCATAAGCCGCTCCTTAAAAAAAGCGCGGCTTCGGGTCTCGGGGAAGGTCTCTTCCGTGCCGATGGATTTTCGCTTCCTGCCGGGCTCCACGGGCCTTAAGTCCACGCCTCGCACCCGGTCGTAGAGCTCCGTGCCCATTTTGCCGAAGCTTTCTTTAAGAAAATCCCGCTCCAAAAGGAGCAGATCCGCCCCGGTGTGAATCCCGAGTTCACGGAGCCGCGCCGCCGTCTTCTTGCCGATGCCGTGGATCTTTGAAATGGGAAGATCCTTGATGATTTCCCTCCCCCGCGCTTCGTCGATGACCGTAAAGCCCGCGGGCTTGTCCATGTCCGAGGCGATTTTTGCGAGAAATTTATTGTAGCTCAGCCCGCAGCTCATGGAAAGGCCGAAGCGCCGCGCCACTTCCCTCTGCATGGTCTTCGCCAGTGCGGCAGGATCCTTGGCGCCGGTAATATCCAAATAGGCCTCGTCGATGGATACCTGCTCCATTTTGTAGCCGTAGTGCTCCAAATAGCCGAAGACCTTTCGGCTCACCTCGCCGTAGACGCCCTTTCTCGTCGGCACCACGATGAGATTCGGGCACAGGCTTTTCGCCATAAACATGGGCATGGCCGAGTGCACGCCGTATTTTCTCGCCTCGTAGCTCGCCGTGGTCACGATGCCCGAGGGATTTCTCCCGCCCACGGCCAGGGGCTTGTTTTTCAGAGCGGGATTCAATAAAATCTCAACAGAGGCGAAAAACGCATCCATATCCACATGTAAAATGTCCATATGCATTACCAATCTACTATAACAAAAAACCGCCGCCGGCGGAAGTGCGGCGGGTAAAGGAGAATCCATGAAACAAAAAATTGCCCTCTTCGATTTCGACCGCACGGTGATCTCGAAAGATTCCATTTTTATATTATACGACGTGACAGCGCGAAAAATCCCCGGCTTTCGGGCAAAACTTTACAAAGAGCTTGTCACGGGGAGCCTCCTTCGCTCCCCGAAGGCCGTGAAGAAAAATGTAAAGAACAGTTTTCTCTCCATGCTCAGCTACTACACGGATGATGAAATCAAGGCCTTCGTCTACGAGGACGTCATGGCCTATGCCTTTAAAGAGGCCGTGGACGAAATCTACGCCCTGAAAGCGGCGGGCTACTACCTGCTTCTCGTCTCCGCCTCCGTGGAAGACTACCTGAAGTACGTGGCCGACGTGCTTCCCTTCGATCACATTATCGGCACGAAAACCGACGAGGATTTCGAAATGGTGGGGGACAACAACAAGCACGCAAAAAAGGTGGACAATATCCTCGCCCATCTCACGGAAAAGAACATGGAAATCGACTACGAAAACAGCGTGGCCTACAGCGATTCCCTGGCCGCCGATCGCCCCATGATGGAGCTGGTAAAGACCCGCTACCTCATCAACAACAAAACCGACGCCGAGGGCTATTTGCATCTGAACTGGAAGGAAAAAGCCCAAGGCCCCTTCCGCGCCTGATCCGATTAAATTTTTTCTTCACTGGGTATCTATTTTCTAAGGTATTTTACAAATTGATGAATGCACCTTTACGTGCGCGGAATAGATCACAGATTAGGAAGGAATGAAGTATGAGTCAAATCATTTTTTACGGCGTCGAAGGGGAGGCGCGGCGGGCCCATTTACTGGAGGCCGCTGCGGCACAGGCCATCGACCTGCGGGAAGTCGAAAAAGAAGAAGTGGGCGAGCTTTTAGGCTATTTTGCGGGCCTTGAAGGCTACGAAAAGACCGGGGATAAGGCAGAAGCCCCGGATGAGGAGCTCGTGGTTTTCGTGGACCTGCACTCCCACGATCTACAGGAGATTCTCCTCGCCCTCAGGGAAATGGGCGAGATCTTCCCCCACAAGGCGGCCATGACCGAAACCAACAAAGACTGGTCCTTCGCCCGGCTCATTAACCACATTCGCCGGGAAAATGCCGTCATTCAGGCTTGGTCGCAAATGATGGCCGTGGCCAAGGAGGTCATCGAAGCCCAGGAATCCGAGCCCACTCAAGCGCGGGACGAGGCCCTCACCTTTGCCAAAAACCTTCGCCTAAAGGGCGAAGACATCGAAGAAAGCGACGTAAGAGAAGCCATTCGCCGCTTAAAAGAAAGTCTATAAAAGAAAAACGAGTCCCACGCAGCGATGCAGGGGCTCGTTTTTTATGCTTCTTTTTACGGATTGAGGGAGTGAAGATCCAAGCTGTCGGAAACATTCACCCGCTTTAATCGGCGCAGAGTCTCGGGCAGATACTTCACCGTGTAATTCTTCCCTTCCTCCGAGGTGACGCTCACCTTGTAGCCCGCCTCCGTAAGGAGCACTTCCGTCAAATCGTCGTGAATGCCCTGGGGATAGGCGAAGGCGTAGGGCGCGTGGTCGTTGAATTTCTCGTACACCGCCTTAAACCGTGCGTCGTCGGCCTTAAAAGCCGCCATAAAGTGTTCTTCATCTTCCCCTTTGAGCCTGCCCATGTTTTCCCTGAAGGTGCTGCCCTCCACCTTTTGTGTTTGGTGGAAGAAGTAGCTGTGGGAGCCGTACTCGAAGATATCGGCGCAAGCAAGGGCCTCTTCGGGAGAAAAGTGGCGCTTCATGGGTTTGTCCGTGCCGGGATAAGTGTCCATGCCCATGGTCTTTCCGATGGGAAAGATCGTGGCCACTTGATTGTATTTTTTAAGCAATGGATAGGCCAGCTTTAAATTGGAATCGTAGCCGTCGTCGAAGGTAATGAGGGCGAATTTTTCCGGCAGATCCCCTTTTCCCTCGACGAAATTCATCAGGTCCTTAAAGTGGACGGTTTGAATCCCCTCGTCCTTGAGGTACTGCAAAAATTCCTCGAATCGCGCCGGAGAAATGGTGTAGAGGCCGTCGCCCTCATCCGCCAGGTGGTGGAAGGCGAAGATGTAGTAGCTGCGCTCCAAAACCTCGGGGGCCTGGGCTGCGGCTTTCTCCACGCGACCTTTCGCAATAAACTTCCCGTAATTTCCCTCGCCCTTGTAAATTTTATCCAGCATCATGGCGCCCATGGCGTTTCTGAAGTGGGATGGATCGTAGAAAAACCGGGGATCCTTCTCCAGAGGCGTGTTCGTGAAATCCCAAAAATCCACAGTCTCGGCAAGCTTTTTGTAGTAGGCATCCACTTCTTCTTTGTCGTAGCGGGCATTTTGCCCGGCATACATAGGCGTCAATAGAAAGGTAATGGGAATGTGGTTTTCGTCGCACATGGCCTTGATCCTTCCGATGGCGGCGATGGCCTCGTCTTGCGAAGACAGGGGGATTTTTTCCGCGGGAATGTCGAAATGCTGATTCTTCATGTACTCTTCCGAAGATCCCATGTATTCCACGTCCCGCACCCGCTTGTCGTAGCTTCCGTCTTCGTGAAAGACGTCGAAATTTTTCGGAATGTAGCTGTCCTCTTTTTTTGCCGCGATTTTGTCCGCGCCGTAGCGGGGATTGGCGAAGAGGTAGTTTTTGTAAAAGGTGAATTTATTTTCCCCGCTCACATCCGGATGAAGGAGGTAATTTAAGTCCCGATTGTTTTCGTGGTACTTCGTGGCCGAGGGAATGGCCAGAGGCATAATAATGGACTCCACGGGATAATTCTTCACCAAAAAGGCCACGGTCTTTTCCGTGTCGTAAAGGTCCGCGCCGTAGTGAAAGACATTGTAGTAGTCCTTTCCCGTGTAGGCCTTGAGCTTGTCCAAGGGAATGGAGCTGGCCCCGGATGCGCCGACGATGAAATTTTTATACTGTTTTTCTTTTTGGTGGGTCTTTAAGTAGGTGATCTTCGCCGTGCGGGGATTTTGCGTGTAATCGTAGCCGTACCAACGAAACAGAGGGTCGCCGAAGACATTAAAGGGATCGGTAAGCCCATTGAAGGCGGCGATGGCAATAAAAATCCCCAGGGCGATGAGTAAAAACAGCCGATTAAATTGTTTCGTCTTCTTTTCCATAGTTCACCTAGTAGTTTCTGTAAATAAATTCCACGGACCGGTAGCCTTGGGCGTAGACGCCGAAGTAGAGAATCACCGCCATGGCGCCGAAGATAAGGGCCGCCTTTACCGGCATCTTGGCGGAAAGGATCCGCTCCGTCACATCCACGCCGCGCTCTTGAATCGACGAGATCACGGCCACGACGAGAAAGGCCAAGCCGATGACGGCAAAATCCTTCGGCTCCACGCCGAAGTCCCCGTGGCGGAAGCTGAAGTCCCGAAGGGTTTTTTTCAGCATGAAAATCGCCTGGGAAAAACTTCCGGAGCGGGTAAAGTAGCGGCCGATAAAGACCAAAAAGGAGGTGCGGATCACCTGAAAGGCCCGGTAGGGCGCCTTTTGATCGTCGATGGAGAGGGCTTTTTTCACCGCGTTAAATCGCCGCTCGAAGAGAAGGGACAGAGAGATCAAAGTCCCGTTGTAGAGGCCGAAGGCGATGAAATTAAAGCCGCCGCCGTGCCAAATGCCGATGAGCAAGTAGACGATGTAGGTGGAGATGGTTAAGGTAAGCACCTTGCCGCCGTGGCGTCCCAAAATCCGGCGGGATTTTTTGTTAATGGTACCGAAGGTCTTCGTCAGGGACAGGGGAAAGAACACGTAGTCCCGCATCCACGCCCCGAGGGTAATGTGCCAACGGCGCCAAAAGTCCGTAAGGGACGTGGCGAAAAAGGGCCGCTTAAAGTTTTCCGAAAGCTCCACGCCGAAGAGATAGGCCACGCCTCTTGCGATGTCGATGCCGCCGCTGAAGTCGCAGTAAATCTGAATGGAATAGAAAATAATGGCGATAAACACGAAGCCGCCGCCGAAATCGTCGGGATGATCGAAAATCCCCGACACCACGAGGGCGGCGCGATTGGCGATGAGGAGCTTTTTAAAATAGCCGTAGAGCATGAGAAGAAGGCCCCGGCTAAAGGAGAGGCTATCCGCTTCCGCCCGGTAAAGGTCCTCGGAAATGGCGTCGTAACGGGAGATGGGCCCCTGCACGATTTGCGGAAAAAAGGACAGATACAGGGCGTATTTTAAGAGATTGTCCGCCGGCGGGTATTTCTTCCGGTACAGGTCGATAATGTAGGATGTGGCCTGAAAGGTGTAGAAAGAAATCCCCAGGGGAATGGCGATCTTAAAGGCGGAAAGATCCGTAAATTTCACCAAGGACAAAAGGCCGAAATTCACGGCCAGGGTGGCGAATAAAAGAGCCTTGTTCTTGGTTTTGTAGAGGATTTTTCCCGCGAAGTAGGTGGTGAAAATGGCCGTAAACAGATAAAAAAACGCCCTGATGTCGTAGAGCGCGTAGTACAGAAGGGAAGCGGCCAGTAAGACTTGCCACTTGCAACCGACGACGCGATAGATGACGACGAAGAGGGCGACAAATAAGAGAAAGGAAAGTTCGGTAAAGGCCATTATAATTTGTCGATAAACTCGGCGATGGTATTGACAGACTCAAAATTTTCCGGCAAGAGTTCCGACACGTCGATGGTAATGTCGAAGGCATCTTGCAGCTCCAACACCAGGCTCACCATGTCGAAGGAATCCAAAATACCTTCTTCGATTAAATCTGTATCTTCTTTCACCACTTCGCCGGTGATGCTTTCGATGATTTCAATGATTGATTCTTTCATAGCTCCTCCTTCGATTCTTTCCCATTATACAATTAGCCGCCGGTTATTTCAATTCCGGTGCGTAGACCATGACCGCCGAATGAAAGCCGTCTTTTCGAAAGCCCGCCTTCTCGTACAAAGCCGCGGCTCCGCCCTCGGCGTCGGTCCACACGGTGGCCCGCTTTTTTTCGATGCAGGCGGCCACGTAGTGCTTCACCAGCTCCAGGGCCAGGCCCCTGCCGCGGCGAGAAGGCTCCACATACAAATGCTCGATGGTCTGTTCCGTCGGGCTTATGGAATACTGCAAAAAGCCCGCTCCGGGAATGCCGATCACGCGTCCTTCTCTTATGTCCCTCTCGATTTCATCCGTGGATTGATGATTCCCCGAAACGGGATCGAAGGCGGCGATGCCCCGGGCCACAAAGTCCCCGTCGTCCAAAGTCACGACGCGAGGGGAAATTTCCCCCAATCCTTCCTTCAGACGAAGGCGCAGGCGCATTTTATAAAGGCGAAAGCCCACGGCCTCGGCGGCTGATATGTCCGGCCGGCGACCGACGATTTCTGTGACCAACGCCTCGTTCAAATCCAAGGGCTTCTGCTCCTTTAAGTAATAGGTCACGTGCCATCGGTCGTTTTTCTTCGTGCCGATGTAGAGATCCCCGTCGTCAAAATAGCGCAGATCCTCGAGCTCCTCTACATAGCGGCGGCGGTTCATGTAGTCGTTGTTCACGCTCCCCTTGTAAGCAGCCAGGCGCGTGTCCAAGTCCCTTTCGTCTTTAAAGGGCACCATGTTCATAAGCGTCCTCCAATGCCTTTCGGTCGATTTTTCCGTTTCGCGTCGTCGGCAGCGACGCCACGTGGATAAAGCGGTCCGGAATCATGTAGGCGGGCAAATGGGCCTTAAGCCCCTTGCGAAAATCCATGCGGGAGAACTCTTCCCCGGTGTAGACGGCGACGATTTTCTCCTTTTCGCGGTCGTAGAAACACATGCCGTCTTTGATGCCGAAGGCAAAAAGGGCCCGCTCCACTTCCCCCAATTCGATGCGGTAGCCGTGGCGCTTGATCTGATCGTCTTCTCGGGCGAGAAATTCGATTTCGCCCCGCCCATTTCTTCGCACAATGTCGCCCGTGCGATAGACGATCTCCGGGTAGCGGCTGTTCAATGGATTTTGCACGAAGGCGGCCTTCGTCTTTTCCGGGTCCTTGTAGTAGCCATAGGCCACGCCCGTGCCCCGCACCACCAGCTCGCCCTTTTCAGCGGGCACATCGCCGTCCAAAATCATTAAATCCATATTTTCGCAGGCCCTACCGATGGGAATCACTTCGCCGGGGCCGAAATCCCGATCCACCTTGTAATAGGCGCAGTCCACGGTGGTTTCCGTGGGCCCGTAGAGATTAAAGTAATCCGCCGAGACGGCGTCGCGCCAGACCTTTAATTTCTCCGCGGAAAAAGCCTCCCCGGCAAAGGCCACCACCTTCAAATGCTCCGGCACCGCGGCGTCGAAGACCTTGGAATTGGCCAGGAGATTCATGGCGGAGACGGACCAGAGAATGGCGGTGATCTTGTGTTCGTTTAAATACTCCACGGCCTTCACGGGAAAGAGAAAGAGCTTTTTGTCCATTAAATGCACCGTGGCCCCTTCCCCCATCATAAGGGCCAGCTCCTTTACCGACGCGTCGAAGTACAGGGGCGTTTGATTGGCGATGTTAAAACGTGCATCGATGCCCAAAGCCTCGGGGATCCAGTCCATAAAATCCACCACCATTTTTTGCGCCACCACCACCCCCTTCGGCGCCCCGGTGGAGCCGGAGGTAAAGAGGACGTAGCAGGGATCGGCGTCGATGATTCCGTCCCTGAGGTGATTCGCATCCACCACCCCCGTCGCCTTCGCCTTCGATGAAATCGCCGTAAGATTTAAGGATTCAAAGCAATTTTTTTCGTGAAAAATCCCCGCCTCGGCCTCGAGCTTTTCGGCGATTTGCTCCATGCGCCCCGCCGCTTCCTCGTCGCTTACGGGCACGTAAAAATTCCCCGAATAGAGCACGGCCAAATAAGCCACCACCGTTTCGATGCGTCGATTCACGGCAACGAGAATGGGCTTGCTTTCCGCGCCGATTGTTTCGTAAAGGACCGCCGCCAAATCCATGGCCTCTTTTCTCAGCTCGTAAAAAGTAATGGACCGCACGCCGTCCACCAGGGCGATTTTATCTCCGTGTCTTTCCACGGTCTGTTCAAATTTATCGATAACTAACATAAACACCTCGGCTAAATTCTACCACGTATCAAAACCCCTGACCACAATCCTCCTTTTTCCGACGAAAAAATCGAGCAGGCAAAAGCTTGCTCGATCATGTCCTTGTGTTCAATTCGATTTATCGCCGTTCGAAAAAATACCGTCGGCTGTTTCTGCTCCATCTCCGACTTTATCCTTGTTTTCCGCTTTTTCTGCCTTCGCTTCACTCGGTACGTCAAAAGCGTCCAGTGCGTGAGGCAATAGAATTAACATTATAACAACGATGACGATACGTATGTACAGATCATCAAAATCGATGGCATCTTCCCATACTAAAATTCCATGATCTCTGGCTATCAGAGCGAGAAAGACCATGCTAATGACGTAACCGTACTTTTTGTACCCTTTCTTCATGTGATTTTCTCCTGTCTTTCTCGAGGTATTATTTCGATAAAGCATACTCTCCGGTTACTACTGTTTTTGCACCTCGTCTTCTTTTTCGTCCTTTCCCTCGTTTTTTTCCGCCGCCCTATTATAATCCACGGTCTCAAGGGCACGGGGAAGCATAAGCAAAATCACCAGAATGAAAAGAAGACGCAACTCATACTCTCGAGTATCGATAACAACGTCATTCGGAAGGCCGATCCACGGATTCCACGCCAATAAGCCTAAGAAAAAGAGGCTTATGGCATAACCGATCTGCTTAAAATCTTTTCTCATAAAATCACCTCATTGATGAAACTTTCTATTGTCTTCCGAGTCACGCCCCTGCACCCCGCTCCAGGGCGAAGCGTAGAATGGTAACGATCAATAGCAGAAATGCCAAGACGCGGGTGATTTTTCGATCGTGTTTTGCCAGCCACGGGTACTTTGCTAATCGCGCCTTCTCATCGGATAAGTAAAACGGCAATGTGGCGAAGGCATAGAGCGCAAACAACACCGTGATCATCAGTTGAATTCGAACAATGGTCATAAGGGCTCCTTTCTTTTCGTCTCACTACTATAACGTTTCACGAAGGAAAAACTGTACAGTCTTTTTGAAATTTTTATTTCTTTTCACGGATGGATTCGGCCATTTTTATTAGCTCGTCCGCCGAAAGGTAGCCGTCCAAGGTAAAGACGTAATCTTCCGTATCCAAAATCAAGGTATTCATAAAGGACGCGTCTTGAGATTCGTATAGGATGGCTTCATTCTCTCCAATCCGCAATTTTCTCATGCTTCCGTGTTCGTTGTCCTGGCCAATGGTATAAGCACCTTCTTTACTTGCGTAGTCAAAATACAGTTGTTGACCTTCTTTGTTTTCGTAGACGACATCCATCATATTGGTAAGATCCCGCGTCTCTTTCTTTTTATAACCCTTCGGAACATAGGTGATTTCCCAGTCTTTTTTCTCTATGTTTTCCTTTTGAGTAAAGTAGATGGCGGTGTGGTCGCTAAACCACGCTTCCACATAGGATTGAATTTGGGCGAGGGCGTCGCCGTGAAAGGCAAAGAGGCTCCCTAGGCCGATTCCCGCCACGAGAAGAACGGCGGCGGCTTTTTTTAAAGGATTTTTCTTTTTGCTCCTTTTAATGGCGGCGAGGATTTTTCGGTCGGTTTCACGAGAGGGGGCGAAGGCACGGTCGTGGTCACTTGTCCACTGCTCTTCGAGGGCGCGGATCTCTTCTTCCGTGTTTTTCTCCATGGCGTTTTTTATCCATTGATCCAATTGCCGATCATTCATTTTCCCCCTCCTCTCCCAGCATTTTTCGCAATTTTTGTTTGATTCGATAGAGCTTCACCTGAACAAGATTGGTGCTTATGGCCAGCTCTTCTGCGATTTCTTTGTAGGATTTCTCTTCAAAATACTTTAAGTACAGGATTTGTTGGCCCAGGGGATCCAGTTTGTTTAATGCCTCCCGGGCCATTTGCTCCCGCTCTTTTTTAAGATAGGTCGCCGACAGATCGTCGAATGCATCGTAGGCGTCGCAGCACGAGTCGACGGCTCGATTCGCCCATTTCTTCTCTCTTCGCAGTCGATCGATGCATTTGTATTTCATCATGGTAACGGCCACTTTTCTGAATTCGTCGTCTGAAAGATCGGCGTAATCGGCTTTTCTCTCGATGATGGCGAGAAAACATTCCTGGAGGGCGTCTTCCGCTTTTTCTTTTGAGCCCAAGCATTTACTTCCGTAGGCCGTGAGAAAGGCCTTCTGCTTTTCGTAATGGTGTTCGATTTTTTGATTGAATCTTTCGTCTTTTCTGTGCTTTAAAAGCAAGGGGCGCCCTCCTTTCTCTTTTTATTAAAACAAAGCATGTGTAAAAATACAATATTTTATTTGCCTCATCCCGGAGATTTTACACAAAAAAACAAATCCCGAAGGCATCGAGATTTGTCTCATGGAAAATGGTTTTGCCCTTACCGCGGTCCTTTTTTCGGAAGGGTGAATTCGAAAATGGTCCCGGCGGGTTGATTGTCTTTAATATGGATTTTTCCGCCTAAGCGACCGGCGATTTCTTTTACGAGGGCCAGGCCCACGCCGTAGCCGTCGTGGTTTCTCGAGGGATCGGCCCGATAGAAGAGGTCGAAGGCTTTGGCCTTGGCTTCTTCATCCATGCCATATCCCGTGTCGGCCACAGTGATAAGTGCATCTTCGCCTTTTTCCGAAAGGACGATGCTTAAGCTGCCTCCGGGCCGGTTGTACTTAATGCCGTTGTCGATGAGATTGTACAACGCCCGCTCAAGAAGAGCGTCGTCGGTTTCAAGGACCATGTCTTCTCCTTCAAGGGAAAGGGCCACGTCTTTCGCCTCGGCCTTTTCCTCCAGATCCAAAAGAAGTTCCTGGGCCATGGCCTTGATGTTGACCGGGCGAAATTCCGGGGCAGTGTCCCGGCCCAAAAAGAGGATCTCTTCCACTAAATCGCTGAGGCGGCGAATGTTTTTTTCCATGCTTTCCACAAAGGCGGCGAGTTCCGGATCCATGGTGCCTCTTTTTTTCTTGAACACGTCTACGCGGGTGCGCAACACGGCCAGGGGCGTGCGCAGTTCGTGGGCCACGTTCACGGAAAAGAGCCGCTCTTTTTCGTAATTGTCGTAGATTTTATCCAGTGTCTTTTGAAAGGCTTCGGAGAGGGCCACGATTTCGTAGGCTCCTTCTTTCAGCACAAGGCTGTCTTTTTCCGCCATGGCGTCCATGTCCGTGGCCGCCACTTTTTCCGTTAAAACCGCGAGAGGGCTCAAGGTGCGGCGAATCAAAAGAATAAAAATGCCGCCGCCGATAAGGCCTGTGATGAGAAAGACGCCGATGGCGTAGAGCTTAAAATCCGCCAAATGGCGCACTTCTTCCTGGTCGATAAAGACCATGACCGAGTCCCCTTCCGCCTTTCCCTTCATGCGGCTTTCCACTTGGGCGGTGAGGTTTTCGGCGATATCCTGCTGGCGCCGGGCGATGAGAAAGTTTGAGAGGACGAGCATAAGCATCAAGAGGGTCACGCTCGCCGCCGTCAGCTTGAATATAATGGAGCGCCTCGTTTTATTCCCTGTCAATGACATAGCCCCTTCCGATTTCGTTTCGTATGATGTTTTCTCCCAGCGCCTCTTTGATCTTTCGCCTCAGGGCAGACATATGCACCCGCACGGCGTTGGACACATCGCTTACATTCATATCCCACACATGTTCCATCAATTCCTCGGCGGAGATGTAGCGGCCCTGATTCAAGATCAGGTACTCGAAAATGCCCAGCTCCTTGGCCGTGAGCTTGATCACATCCCCGTTCACGGTGAGGATTTTCGTCCCCGTATCGAAGGAGAGGTTTTTGTAATGAATGATTTTGTCTTCCACCACCTGTTTTCGGCGGAGAAGGGAGCGAATCCGCGCCTCCAGTTCGTCGAAGTGAAAGGGCTTGATTAAGTAGTCGTTGGCCCCGAGGTCCAGCCCCTTGACCCGATCCGCCACTTGGGTGCGGGCGGTCAGCATGATCACATTGACCTGCTTGTCTTCTTCGCGAATTTCTTTAAGCAGGGTAAAGCCGTCGATTTTCGGCAGATTAATGTCCAGCACGATGAGGTCGTAGGTTTCGCTCCAAAAGAGATCCTCCGCCTCGGCGCCGTCCGCCGCCGTATCCACGGCGTAGCCCGAAAGCCTCAGCCCTTCGGCGATGGATTCCAACAATTCCTTTTCATCTTCTACAATTAACAGTCGCATGGCGCCTCCTTTTTTCTCATTATAGCAAAAACGCAAACAGGCAGGGCCTCTTTGCGTTTTCAAGAATCTTTTAGTTTTCAGGTATTGCTTTTGTTTTTTGCTTCATGCACAAGCCTTTTGTAATGGCGCCGGTGGGGCAAGCCTTCTCGCACTGACCGCAGCGAATGCACTCGGCGGAATTTTCGTTTTCCACGGGATTTACGTTCATCTTGCAGGCCCTTGCGCATGCGCCGCAATTGATGCAGGCCTTATCGTCCAATCTGTATTTAAAAACAGAGATGGGATTGAAGAGTGAGTATACGGCCCCGAGGGGGCAGATGTATTTACAGAAGGGACGATAGATGACGATGCTTAGGAAAATCGTGGCGGCGAGAATGGCGCCTTTCCACGCGTACAAAAAGCCTACGGCGCCTCGCATGCTTTCGTTTTTCAGGACCAAGGGAAGGCCCCCTTCGAGCATCCCCACGGGGCAGATGAGTTTACAAAAATAGGGGGATCCCTGACCCAGGACGTCCACGAGAAAAAGAGGGAGGAGAAGGACGAAGATCAAAAGGATTGCGTATTTTAATTTTCTCAAATGCTTATCCGCTTTGAAGGTTTTTATTTTCTTCGGGAAGGGGATTTTGTGCAAAAGATCCTGTACCAGGCCGAAGGGGCAGAGCCAGCCGCAGACGAAGCGGCCCATAAGGGCACCGATAAAGAAGAGAAAGCCCACCACGTAAAAGGAAAATTTGTAGTCCATATTTCCGATGACGGCCTGCAGGGCGCCGATGGGACAGGCCCCCTTGGCCCCGGGGCACGAATAGCAATTCATGCCCGGCACGCAGAGGTTTTTCATCTTGCCCTGATAGATTTTTCCCGTCTTAAAGCCTTCCATATAGGAATTGGTGGCGAGAAACCACAACCCCTGAAAGAGGTGGCGCTTCGTTTCTTTCATGGATTTTTTTTCACTAGCCAATGCCGATACACTCCATGCAAATTCGTATGGCCTTGTTCAGAACCACCTGCATCTCTCCCCGGTTGATTCCGTAGGCCATCATGGCCATGGATGTGAGGAAGATGGCGGGGCCCAAATAGGCGCGGTATTTTTCTTTCACCTTAGTTGACATTTTTCAGTTCTTTTTCGACGATGGTCTTCCATTCGTCCAGGCTCTTGGCGCCGGAGTAGGAATCGCCCACGATGTTGCCTTTGCTGTCCACGAAGAAGGTTTCCGGCAAGGCTTGAATGCCTTGGAGGCGGCCCTTCATCAATTGATCATCCGGTTTTAAGAAGGGGTAGGTGGTCTTTAATTTCTTTTGAATGGCCTTGGCCTTGTCGATGGCTTCGGGAATGTCTTTTCCGTCTTCGTG
>QWCQ01000623.1_pt1 | contig 21185 bp, 4 predicted proteins | sample 1972701 | NCBI WGS metagenome assembly QWCQ01 (sample SAMN09866704, study PRJNA288562) | Human gut metagenome isolate pre4_stool, whole genome shotgun sequencing... | reverse complement strand
TGGCGGGCGGCATGGAAAACATGTCCCAGGCCCCCTACCTCGTACAGAAAGCCCGTTGGGGCTATCGTATGGGCGACGGCAAACTCGTGGACGGAATGATTAAAGACGGGTTGTGGGACGCATTCAACAACTACCACATGGGTATTACGGCTGAAAACGTAGCTGAAAAATTCGGTATAACCCGTGAAATGCAGGATGAATTATCCGCAACATCTCAGGCCAGAGCTGTCGAAGCCATTAAATCGGGTACGTTTAAAGATCAAATCGTTCCTGTCGTCATTCACGGCAAGAAGGGCGACATCATTGTAGATACGGATGAATTCCCGCGCGAAGGCGTAACGGCGGAAGGCCTGGGCAAATTAAAACCGGCCTTCAAACGCGACGGCGGTACGGTCACGGCAGGTAATGCGTCCGGCATCAACGACGGCGCGGCCGCATTTGTCATCATGTCCGCCGACAAGGCAAAAGAACTCGGCATCAAACCGCTCGCAACGATTAAGAGCTATGCATCTGCAGGCGTTGATCCCGCTATCATGGGTACGGGCCCCGTTCCCTCTTCCCGCAAAGCGCTTGAAAAAGCGGGCCTCAAGGGCAGCGATCTCGACCTCATTGAAGCTAACGAAGCGTTCGGTGCACAGGCGGCATACTGCTGCAGGGAACTCGGCTTTGATATGAGCAAAGTCAACATCCACGGCGGCGCTATCGCTCTCGGTCATCCGATCGGTGCATCCGGCGCCCGCATTCTCGTAACCCTGCTCTACGGCCTTAAAGAAAAAGGCGGCAAGTACGGCCTGGCAACACTTTGCATCGGTGGCGGCCAGGGCACGGCCTGCATAGTGGAAAACAATCAGTAACCTATCCCCCGGAGCGCCCGCTTCGCCGGATAGCAGTCTAAAAGAGTTCCCTTCAATGGGGAACTCTTTTTTGTAGTTGTAACACAAGAGCACCGCCCCGTATGGGTCGGTGCTCTTGTGTTAAGATATCCTCCGGCATCGGCCGGAAGTGCTACGGGCAATACATTATTTCATTTCGGCGGAAATACGGGAGCCGTACACATCACGGTAATCATTGTTATCCTTGTTATCGTCATTGTTGATGTGTACACGTTCCACCTTATTCCGGTCATTGTCCTTACCGGAAACGCGATCCACACGGATGCGGTCTGCACGGATCTGACGCAATTCCGGCTCGAACTCATTCATGGCCCTGTCCATCGTGTCATCGACGGGAGCCCCGTTCTTCAGCGCTCTGTAAAGGAGAGCGGCAAATTCATACCGCGTCATGGAACGATCGCCGCCGAAGATACCGTCGGGATACCCCTGGATGAGGCCGTTGCCGGCAAGAACACGGATATATTCATAAGCCCAATGGTTTTCCGGTACATCCGGGAAATCCCTGGTTTTGCCTGCATCAAGCAGGCCGAGAACCGCATTCAACCGGTCATTCATTTCTTCCACCTGCTTGCGCAGTTCTTTATTGTCGGCCTTCAGGTCGACGATTTCCTTGGCCATGGCCACCTTCGAAGTGGATACGCCGTTGCCCTGCCCGAGCTTCACGCTGAGGCCGGCATTGACCATGTTTTCGCCGCCGCCCAGAGAACCGCCGACGGAAAGCATCGTATCTTCATTGGGCCGATAGAACGCCCCGACCGCCACGGCATGGGCATCCTTATAATTGCCGTAACCCACGGCAAAGTCCCATTTATCATCCGGATTGAAGTCCAGCGGATGGAGTGCCGCCAGTGCGGCCGCTCCCGCTCCCACTTTATTGATCCGGTTGTCCAGTGTGCCCAGTTTCCCGTTCAGATTATTGATGGTATTTCCCAGGTTGGTAATATTGGTTGTATTGTTGCCGACCTGTTTATCCAGTATAGTCAGGTTGTCTCCGGCGCTGTTCTCTTTCTTCACATAGTTGCCGTCATTTTTCACATGGGTTTCATGGTACACTGTATTTCCGCTGACAATCTTTGTGCTTCCGTCTTCCACCTTTCCGTCAGCTTTTACATTGACCGTATATTCCGTTCCACCGAACGTATTGGCAGCTGTGTCAAGTGTCACATTTTCACCGGCTTTCACGGTGTTTCTTGTATCTTTTGTGGCTACGGTGACTTTGTTTTCTTTTCCGTCACTGCCCTTTAAGGAAATAGTAGTGGTATTGTCCGCGTTTTCTGTGCCGCTCATGGTATAAGTGGTATTGGTATCAATCTGCCCCGCGATGGCTGACAGGTCTACACTGCCTTTTACTTCATTTCCGGCCGTGTCCTTTACGCTCATGGACAGGGTTTTGCCGGTAAGGGACAGCGCATTGTTGTCGCTTACCAGTTTGTCATTACCGTCTGCAACGGATGAGAGATCCACGCTGCCCTTCACTTCATTTCCGGCCGTGTCCTTTACACTCATGGACAGGGTTTTACCGCTAAGGGACAGCCCATTGCTGCCACTTACCAGTGTATCATTGCCATCCGCCGCTCCGGCTACCGCTTTCTTCAGCTGCGCCACGTTGACGGCATCAGTATCTGCCGCGCCGGCTGCTACGTTTGTAATCTGGCGGGTGACTGCCGTACTGGTCGGAGTCGCCTCTTTACCTACGGAAACAGCGGCAGCCGTCGATTTCCATACACCTGTTGTATCGTTGGAATGATCGGTACCGGAAATATCATAACCGACCTTACCTTTTTCCGTATCCGCCACGCTCCACGAGCCGAGGGCGACGCCGCCGGAGACCTTAGCATGAGAATCATAGCCAAAAGCCATTGCAGTTTCTTTCTCCGCACTGCTCTTTGAACCCATGGCAATAGCCCAGTCCGCGGTCGCGGAAGCATCTTTACCTACAGCTACCGCTTCTTCGCCTTTGACTGTCAGATAGTTGCCCAGGGCAAGACCCCACTGCCCGCCGCCGCTATTCGAGCCGATGACTTTATTTCCATGTCCGACAGACGTTCCCAGATTTTCCGCTTCGGAACTGGTGCCTACCACGACGCTCCCGCCGTTTGCCGTATTCGTCAGTCCGACAGCCACATTTTGGTCACTGCCGCTGCCTTTTCTCGTGTAGATCCATTTTGTCGGATCGTTCGGATCTTTTTCCGCCGTATAGCCGACCAGGTTCCCTACACCGAGGACCGTATTCTGTTCTCCAAAGACTTTTGTCAGCTTATGGTCATAATTGTTATAATCCGTGCCGAATACGGCATTATGGACGCCTTCCACTTCCAGATTCTGGCCGGCGACGATACTGTTGTTTCTTCCGTTTTTCACTCCGGTCAGTTTGTTGTTATTGCCGAGAACGGTGCTGTTCACACCTTTCGAAGAAGAGGAAATACCGAGCACGATGCTGTCTTCCGCCTCGGCGCCGTCATTGTCATAGTTGCTGCCGGCTCCCGTTTTTGTAGATTTGGCGCTGTAATAATGCACTTTCGCAGCATCAGCGGCGGACTTTAAGGCTTTCAGCTGTGCCACATTAACGGCATCAGTGTCCTGCGTACCGGCTGCTACGCCTGTGATCTGTCGGGTAATTCCTCTTGAAACATCGCCTACGGAAACAGCGGCTGCCGTCGCTTTCCAAGTACCTATGATCAGATTTCTCTCGCCAAGAGCGGAATTATACTTCGTTTCCGCATCCGTATAATCGGCCTTAGCGGAATTCATAGCCGTCTGCGCCGTATCCATAACCGTTTTGGCATCGTCCATTTTCTTTTTGCGCGCCAAATCGTATTGATCGCCGGAATGCTCATAGCTGTGATAGGTCTGGTAGGCTTGTGTATATTCAGCGCTCTTCGCCAGGAAATCATTGACTTTCCCTTCATAGTCCGCTTTTTTCGCCGTGTAAGCAGAGGAGAGACCGGGCAAATCTCTGTTCAGTTCTGCCAGTCTTGCCGTTTTCCCTGTTAAATTTGCTATTTCCGTATCGTTTTGAATATTTTGGTTTGTGTCAGGGCTGTAACCGTATACACCGGCATCCACAGAGGCAACGGATTCGCTACCGAGAGCCACGCCGCCGCTTTTCTGCACATCCGTATTGTATCCCAGCATGACGGCATTGCTGACATTGGCGGTATGCGTTTTAGTCGGAACGGTGGCTCTCACATTGTATGGAATCGGTATCCCCGTATATCCTCCCGGCACACTGGAAGAGTTCCCCAAACTGGGCGTATAAGTCTTGCTCACGACGTCTTCCTTCGTTGCCATGGCACCAAGGACGACATTATTCGTCCCGCCGGACATTTCATGATAATCGCCAATGACAACATCCGACGTTCCATCGGATATCTTATTTCCAGTCCCCACTACAGCCACACGGTTCACATTGGTTCCTGTATTTTGGAATCCCGCCACTGTATTGCCAGCGCTGACACCGTTTGCCGTGCCGTTCAGGATATTTCCCGTTCCGATAACCTGGGAACGCCGGGCATAGTCAGAACTGTTTCCGTTCCCTGCGATAAGGACAGATCCGCTGGTATTTGCAAAGTCCCCCATTACTTTTGCCGCCTGATCCGAATACCCTTCCTGATACCCGCTGCGGAAAAGCAATTCTGTCATAGAGCCTTTCCCAAAATCTCCTTCCAGTCCGCTTGACATATCTACTGTAGCATGGGAAAGGATATTCCCTGAACCGAATATCATCGAATTATCCGCATTATCCAGCTTGTTCCAGGTACCGATGATGCTGCCCGCTAAGCCATTTGAGGTGTTACCGTCCGAGGTGATCTTGTTATTCACCCCATAAATAGAAGACCAGACATTCGAGAAAGAGTTGTCATTGCCTTCAATGACAGAATTGTGCCCTGTCACGGTTCCTTCATAGCCCAGAGCTAGCGCGCTGTGTCCCACTGCCACATTCAATCCGACGCCGCTTTGCGCATTATACCCTACGACGACACTTCCGCCGCCCTGATCTCTTTTGCCGGAAGCCTTTTCTTCCGGTGTCATGGACCCGATAACAACAGATTCTCTAATCGCCCCAACTTTCTGGTTATCCCCGATCACGATACCCGCGCCGGGATTGACCATTTCGTTATTATTCCCGATGACGGTCAGGCTCTCATACCCTTTCATATAGGTACTGTTGCCTTCAATTTTGTTTCCCTTGCCGATGACAAGGTCGGACACATTCTTCGTCCTTTCTTCCTGTTTCCCGGAAACTGTACCGGCATTTCTATCGATGATCTTATTACTGTCGCCGATAACGGTCTGGCTCTTGCTGTTTTCAACGGTATTATCGGAGCCGATTACGGATAAATGCTCGGCGTTGGTTCCTGTATTTCTATAACCGTTCAGTAAATTGTAAGAAGCCTTCTGCGCGGCGGTTCCTTTCAGGGTATTTCCCACTCCGATCAGCTGGGAGCGGTATGCATAGTCCGCTTTATTTCCGCCGCCGACAGCAAGGACAGCGCCGCCGGAATCATTCCTCCGTATATTCTCCCTGAGTTTTTCCGCCAATTCTTTGGGGCTATTGGTCAAAAGTGACATAGGATCCGCTATATTGTCTACTGAATTGGTCACTTCATTGCCCGCACCGAAAACCAAGGTGCCGTTTGCGTTATGGGTCCGATTGGCAGTCCCCACTACCGCATTGGCGATCCCCGATACGCTGCTGCCTGCCGTTTTTGATTCAATGCTGTTAAAGGATCCGTTGATGACCGCCCCGAAATTCTGGGCAGCAGATCCCTGGTTCGTATCTCCGTCATACGCATTCGTCATGATGGAGTAGGCGCCGGTCGTCGTCGCAAACGCCCCGGCAGAATAACTGTTCAGCCCGACGGTGGTCGCACCCACCAAGACGGACAGTTTGCGCTTTTCATTATCCGTATTGGAATTTACAGTAGTATCTCCCAAGGCGCCGACATACTTATGGTCGCCGATCATCACGCCGCTGCGGGCATAAGTATTCTGACCGATGGCAATCCCCGCCGGCAGCAAGTGATCCGTACGGAGCGGATCCGTCGAATGCATCCCGAAACGGAATATTTTGTCCTGCGTTCCCCACATGTTTTCTACAAAAGCATTCTTGCCAATGGCAATACTGCCTTCCTGCATGACATAATCATCAATCTGGGCATGATCGCCTATCGCAATGGCCCCGTTCTTCGTGCTGTTATTTCTTAAATCAGTCCCATTCCCGATTTTAATATTCTGATTCCCCGGTTCTACAAACGTATTGACCCCGTCAAGCGCCGCGGATACAGAACTTACAGAAATTCCGGTCAATAAAAAAGCCGCCAAAACCGCTGCCAGCGTGTTTCCGGAGGCTCTTACCCTGCCGCTTTTTTTCGCTGTTCCCGCCAATTCCGAAACGACGACATAACAGTCTTTTACCTTGCTCCACACGACCCTGTAAATCCGATTCATGAATCCACACTCCTTTTTTTACATCTTAAATTATAAATTTTGTGCGTTAAACGTGTATAAAATGTCAATTTATTGTAACATATAATTTCGAAAATGGAAAGCCGGTCTTCCTCAACGACTTCATTTTCGGAATAAAAAACTGACAGCATCGGCACAGTATAGCCGATGCTGTCAGAAAGCCGGGGATTTTCCCCATTATGCTGTTCTTGTTATGTCAGAAATCATTTCGCTTCAGGTGAAATATGCGAGCCGTATACGTCTCGATACTCATTCTTATCCTTATGATCCTCGTTGTTTACACGCACGCGTTCCACTTTGTGGCGGTCGTTATCCCCGCCGGAAACACGGTCTACACGGAAGCGGTACGCTTCTCTCACCTTTTCGATTTCAGGGCCGAATTCATCCATGGCCTTACCCATATTCCCGTCGACAGGTGCGCCGTTCTGTAATGCACGGTAGATGATGGCCGCAAATTCATACCGCGTCATAGAACGATCGCCCTTGAATTCGCCGTCAGGATATCCTTCCAGAAGGCCTCTGTCCGCCAGGGATTTTACATATTGATACGCCCAGTGATCTTTCGGCACGTCGGGGAAGTCCACGTCTACGTGCTTTCCTGCCATCTGCCCGATGATCTGACGGAATTGTTCATTCTGTGCTTCCAAACGGGTAACCGCGTCTTTCAGGTCGACGATTTCCTTGGCCATGGCCACCTTCGAGGTGGATACGCCGTTGCCCTGCCCGAGCTTCACGCTGAGGCCGGCATTGACCATGTTTTCACCGCCGCCCAGAGAACCGCCCACACTGAACATGGTGTCTTCATTGGGACGATAGAAGGCGCCGACCGCCACGGCATGGGCATCCTTATAATTGCCGTAGCCCACGGCAAAGTCCCATTTATCATCCGGGTTGAAGTCCAGCGGATGGAGCGCCGCCAGTGCGGCCGCTCCCGCACCGACACGGTTCACGCGGGTATCCAGTTTATTCACCTTGTTGGTCACATTGCGGATATCCTGGGAAGAAGCAATGCCGGAAACGGAATAGGTACTGCCGTCATTGCGGGTGAAGTTCAACGTATCCCCGCTGAGCGAAGCGGACGACGTATACCGATCCTGCAGGCCGGTGATGGTCGCTGTCGTCCCGTCATTGTTTATCAGGGTAGCGGTACCTGTACCGTCCGCGGCATAAGAAGCCGTGCCGCCGGTCACTACCGTATCCTTGGCATTGACGGTATATGTCGTCGTATTCCCGGTCTTCTCGGAGGTCACGGTTACATTGTTTCCCGCTTTTACCGCCGTCTTTTCAATCCCCAGGCTGCTTGTATCAACGGACAGGTTATATCCGACTTTCTTGCCGTTTTCCACCTTATCCGTAATCCGTACTGACCCGTCCGTAGATTCCATCTTGGGGCCGCTGACAGTATATTCCTTCCCGCCGTCGGCATTGGTGGTTTCCGTTACGGTCGCATAATCTCCCGCTTTCACGGTAGTATGTTTCTTTTCCGCCGCTTCCGCCTTGGCTTCCACTTTCTTCAGCTGTGCCACGTTGACGGCGTCCGTATCTTCACTGCCTGCCGCCACACCGGTAATCTGGCGGGTCACATGTTTTGTCGCGTCGCCTACGGAAACAGCCGCCTCTGTGGCCTGCCACGTAGAAGAGGTATCTGTAGACGCCGCCTTGGTGGACGGATCATAGCCCGCTACACCGGCATCCACGGCAGCCACGGATCTCGCGCCGAGCGCCACACCGCCCGATACGGTCACGTTGGCATTACGGCCGATAGATACGACATCCGATGCGCTTGTCGTGATTGGATTGTCTCCGGAACCGAGGATAATGCTGCCGTGCGCCCCGGCAAGTTTTCGCTTATTGCCCAGCACGAGAGCGTCATCCGTATCGTCTACCATATTTTCGGAACCGATAACGGTCACATGATTGATATCTTTACCGATATTCAGATACCCGTCAATCATATTGTACTTACTTTCATGTCCGGCCGTACCGGTGAGCTTGTTGCCTACGCCGACCAGTTTGGAAAGCTGGGCATAATCGGCCGTATTTACCCCGCCGATGGCAAGGACGGCGCCGCCGCTGTCTTTCACCAGATCGCCCAGGGCATTAATCATATCATCCGTATTGCCTGTATTTATCGCTGTCCGCAGCGCATTGGCCAACGGTCCGGCAGCAAACCCCTTCACCGGACGGTAGGAGTTGGTAACTTTGTTCCCCGCACCGAAGATCAGAGATGCGTTGGCATTTTCCGTCTTATTCGCTACACCGATAATGCTGTTCGCCACACCGTCGAAGTCCACACCGCTCTTTGCACCGACGACGTTAAATGTGCCGTAAACGGAAGCGGTTGCTCCCTGGAAACCGGAATTAAAGCCATTGATTCCGTTCCCGTCCACACGGGAGAAAGTGCCTGTTACGGTAGAAGCCGTGCCGTTAGCCGCCGCGCCCGCGCCGGCTGCCAGCGCCATGCCGCCTTTCGCACCGTCGTTGTTATAGTTGCCTGTATGATATCCTGCATCGTTCACGCTATAATAATGCGTCTTGGCTGCCGCCGCTGCGGATTTCACTTTTTTCAGCTGCGCCACGTTGACGGCGTCCGTATCCTGTGTACCGGCCGCTACATTCGTAATCTGACGGGTAATTGTACCTACCGAGGTCGGAGTTGCCGCTTTGCCTACGGAAACGGCAGCTGCCGTCGCTTTCCATGTTGCCGACGTATCCGCAGAAGCCGCATCGGTCGACGGATCATAACCGGCAGCTCCCTTGTCTACGGAAGCAATGGAACCGCTGCCGAGCGCCACGCCGCCTTCTTTCTGCACATTCGCGTTATGGCCGAGAATAGTTGCATTGGAAACGGTTGTTTCCATTTCACTGTCAGCTGAACCGATGACGACGCTGCGGGAAACGCCCGTCAGCTTCCTGCTGCTGCCGACGAGGGCATTCTGCGTACTGACGACGTCCGCGGTTCCGGTAACCGTATTATTGGAACCGACAATCTGAGAATCCCGCACATAATCGACGGTATTCGCATCCCCTACAGTTACGACGGCGCCGCCGCCCTTGGCGGTTTTAATGGCTCCGCGCAGTTTTTCCGCTACGCCTTTGGCGGAAGAAGCATAGTCTGTCCCTGTGTTAGGCAATTCAATTTTAGCGATCGAATTGGTCACTTCATTTCCGGAACCGAGAACCAAGGCTCCATTTGTATTAAAAGTCCTGTTCGCCGTACCTAAAACATTGGTCGCCACCCCTGCAAACGCCTCGGTTGCCGTTTGAGATTCGATAGTATTCAAAGATCCGGTAATGCCGGCGCCCAAGTTTCTCCACCGGCCCGCAGCATAATCTCCGGAAATAATGGAATAAGCGCCGGTCACAGTGGCAAACGCGCCGTTGCCGAAACTGTTGGTGCCCAAGATGGTCGCATTCATCTGCTGATTGGCGGCCGCCATTTTGTCAGCGTCGGAAGTGTCAACCGTAGTATCCCCTATTTGGCCGGTATATTTGTGGGTACCAAGCATCAGGCTGCCGGTACGGGCATAAGCATTTTCACCGATAGCAATGCCGCCGGACATTTTCTGTACATCTGTTGCAATCTGGATCGTATTTCCTCCCGTGTCAGTTTCCGTCTTGGTTTCGTACTGATTCATAATGAACGTTGCTTCCGTGGAGCCGGTCATATTCTGTACATGAGAGTTCTGCCCGACAGCAATACTGCCGCCCTGATTAACGTAGTTTTCAATATAGCTGTTGTTACCGATAGCGACATGCCCGCCGGACCACTGCTGGACACCGCCGCTATGCTGTACGTTGGCATTGGTTCCAATTAAAACCATATTGGCTGCATTGGTTGTATTGTATGATCGAGCCGTCGCCGCGTCATGGGAACCTATCACGACCGTCCCATCCGCATGCTCATTAACGGTACGGTTGTCGCCGACCACAACGACATTCTTCACGGGATCCGTCGCAGACCCCTTGATGATGTTGTTGGAGCCGATGACGGATACATGCTCCACATTTTCGACGTCATTCTTAAAACCGGTGATGAAGTTGTAGGTACTCGGCCTATTGCCGGTACCTGTCACGGTGTTATTGACGCCGATGATGGATGTTTTCTGAGTATAATCTGCTTTGTTTCCGCCGCCGATGGCAAGGGTAGCGCCGCCGCTTTCGCTATTTCTTACAGCGCTGCGCAATGTATCTGCCAGATCTTTTGCCGAAGCGCCGCCACTGGACGGGGCATTAATGCTTGTAACTGAATTGGTGATCTCATTGCCGGCACCGAAAATCAGGGAGCCGTTGGAGTTGAAGGCCCGGTTTGCCGTACCGACGATGCTGTTCGCCACGCCGGAATACTCAGAAGAAGCAGTGGCAGATTCAATGCTGTTCAGAGAACCGGTAATGGTTGCGCCAAAGTTTTTGCTTGCAGTAACTGTATTATTTCCTCCTTCATAATTCCCTGAAGCGATGGAATAAGCACCGGTAATTGTAGAGAATGCACCAGAATTGAAACTGTTTGTTCCTAAAGTCGTGGTAAATACATTTTTAGCATTTTTGTCTGTCGCCGCGCTATCTACATCAACATCTCCTAATTTTCCCTTGTAATTATGTGTGCCAATCATTAAGCCGCCTGTACGAACATAAGTATTTTCACCAATAGCTATGCTTCCAACAGCTTTGGATGGATCTGTTGGTATATAAGCAAATGGAACTAACCCAAAGTAGTAGGAAGGATCATACTGAGGCGTATACGTAGTTTGATTAAAGGCAAATAGCGATTCCTGCTTCCCAGCCATATTTTCTATTTTTGCATTTTTCCCAATGGCAATACTGCCCCCTTGACTGGCATAGTTATCAATAACAGCCCCACTGCCCACAGCTACATCACCAGTAGCGTTGCTTGCACCGTTAGAATACTTAATAGTTGCATCTTTACCTATGGCCACATTTTCCGCTTTCGGCGCGTTACTGCCCGTACCGATGGCTACCCCATCGCCGGCACCGGGTGTATTATCTACCGCTCCCGCCGTGTATCCGCCCATGAGGAACCCTATCCCCACGGCAGTCGCCAACATCGCTTTCACCGCTTTTCCCGAAGCGCTTTTCGTATGGCTTTTCGCCAGTTCCGACGTCACCACATAAGCATGTTTCACCTTGCTCCATACGACCTTGTAAATACGATTCATGAATCCACACTCCTTTGCCATATTTCCTTTTTCATCTACATTGAAGCGACTATAAATATACTAAAAAATGATACTTTATTGTAACATGAATACATAGAAATAGGAAGAAGGTAAATCCTTTCTTGAACGGGTTCCAAAACACAACGACAGCATCGGCTTTAATGCACCGATGCTGTCGTTACTTTTCGGGATGCGTGCATCCCCTGTATTACATAATTTTCCCGTCTGCCGGGTACTGTTCTCCGGTCAGGCAAGAAGGTGCTGCCCATCATCGCATACAGCGATAATCCGGCTTACGCTTCAGGCGAAATATGGGAACCGTATATGTCACGGTAATCGCCTTTTTCCTTATTGCTTTCATTATTGACACGGAGGCGTTCCACCTTATGCCGGTCGTTATCCTTGCCGGAAATACGATCGACACGGGTGCGATCCAGATCCTTTATCCGATTGATTTCGGGTTCGAATTCTCCGATCGCTTTTGCCATGTTATTGTCAATCGGCGCGCCGTTCTGCAAAGCACGGTAGATGATAGCCGCAAATTCATAGCGGGTCATGGAACGATCCCCTTTAAATTCACCGTCGGGGTATCCTACCAGAAGGCCCCTGTCGGTCAGAGATTTTACATAGCCATATGCCCAGTGATCCTGCGGCACATCCGGGAAGGTGACATCTTTCATTTCCGTCATGCCCGCCTGCATAGCCCCGCGCATAGCCTTGATTTCAGCGCTCTGTGCCTTGACAATCGCTTTTAAGTCTTCCACTTCTTTAGCCAAAGCGACCCGCGATGTGGATACGTGGTTACCCTGTCCCAGCTTGAGGCTGACGCCGGCATTGACCATATTTTCGCCGCCGCCGAAGGAACCGCCCACGCTGAACATGGTATCTTCATTGGGACGATAGAAGGCCCCGATCGCCACGGCGCTGGCATCTTTGTAGTTGCCGTAGCCGGCAGCCACATCCCACTTGTCATCCGGATCAAAATCCAGCGGATGGAGCGCCGCCAGAGCCGCCGCCCCCGCGCCGACCCGATTCACACGGTCTCCCAGTTCATTGACGGCGCCGCCGATAGTGCGGATCGACTGGTTCGTGTTCCAGAGCTGAGCGCCGTTTACCGCATCGGTGGAGGTGGAGGAAACATCGCCTGCCGCTACATTGGTGATCTTCTTATTCCCTGCGTTGATGCCGCTGTTATCGATCTTCACGTCTCCCACCGTCAGAGTATTGGTGGTTACACTATTCAAGCCTTTGAGATCTTTGGCCATGCGGACTTTCAGGTTATTACCGCCGTCGGATACGACACCGAGGTTGTCATCGTCCGTCAGCTTGGATGTATCCGTAATGCCGCCGATGACGTTCACCTGTTCATTCAGTTTCTTTTTAATGACGGTCCCCGTGTCGCCGCCGTATTTCATGCCGTCATTCAAGGTAGCCACTTCTTCCTTGGTGCCGTCCGGTTTTTCGTATACGATACGGGTCGTCGTTGTACCGGCCGCGCCGTCCACGCCGGGTTTGCCGTCACGGGTAACGGAGATGTTTGTTGTTACGCCGTCTTTACCGTTGATACCGATCTTGCCGTCTTTACCGTCTTTACCCGTAGCGACGATGGTTTCCGTTTTCAGGTTTTTGTCCATCTTGACGGTGACGTTTCCGTTTGCGTCAGCAAATGTCTTGATGTTTTCTCCGGAGTATTCGGAAGCGGCTTTTGTCCCTTCTCCCTTGATGGTAACTTTTTCTCCCAGGTCGCGGTGGAATTCCCCTTCATTGCCGGCGAAGTTCATGCCCTTTTTCGTCAATTCTTGGGATGTGTTGGTAATTTTCTTATCCACTTCTTTGAGCTGGTCTTCCGTAGCTGCCTGTCCGCTGGTGATGTTGTTCGGATCCCAGGTTTTATTGGTCAGTCCGTTGACGGTACCGTTTTCCCCGTTGATTTTCACTTTTCCGGCGTCTATGTTTCCTGTCGTGCCGTCAATGGTCACTTTGTCTCCGGCTTTGATGATGCCTGTCGTGCCGTCGATGGATACCTGTTTGGTCGGGTCACTGCCCAGTGTCACCTTGTCGCCGAGCCCGACGGTATATTCCTTGCCGCCTGCCGCGTTGGTGCCTGTCGTAACGGTTACATTCGCATCCTTGGCTTTGACGGTCGTATGCTGGCCTGCCAGTGTCTTTACTTCATGCAGCTGGCTGCCGTTGACGGCATCGGTGCTGTTTGCGCTGACATCACCTGCTGCCACGTTGGTAATTTTGTTGCCGCCGTTGTCAAGGCCGTTCTTGGTCAGGGATACGGTGTTTCCGGCTGCGCCATGGCTGATGGTTATACCGTTATTGTTGATGACCGTATCACCGGTCGTCACGCTTTCGAGGCCTTTCAGGGCTTTGGCGAGACGGACTTTCAGGTTGTCGTTGCCGTCGGATACAACGCCGAGATTGTCATCGTCCGTCAGCTTGGATGTATCCGTAATGCCGCCGATAACGTTGACCCGTTCGTTCAGTTTCTTCTTAATGACACTCCCCGTATCACCGCCGTACTTCATGCCGTCATTCAAGGTTGCCACTTCTTCGTTCGTGCCGTCCGGTTTCTGGTATGCGATACGGGTCGTCGTCGTACCGGCCGCACCGTCCACGCCGGGCTTGCCGTCACGAGTAACGGAGATATTTGTTGTTACGCCGTCCTTACCGTTGATACCGATTTTGCCGTCTTTACCGTCTTTACCCGTAGCGACGATGGTTTCGGCTTTAAGGTTTTTATTCATCTTCACGTCGATGGTCGTATTACCGCTTGCATCCTGCGTGATAAACGTTTTAAGGTTTTCTCCGCTGTAGTCCGCATCGGCGCCCGTGCCTTCCCCTTTCACGGTTATCTTGGAGCCCAGTTTATTTGTCTGCACACCGCCTGTGTTGGCATCGAACTGCAAACCTTTGGCGATTACATCGTCCAATTTGGATTTGGAGGCGACATCCTTAATCGTAACGGTTTCTTTCTGGCCTGCATGGTTTTTATCTTCTACGGTTAAATCAATATCGCCGTTGGCATCAACCGTATAAGACCCGTCCGCACTGGATGCGTTTTTCACCAGCCGATAATCGGTGGCATTGGCACCTTGTTTTTTCACTTCATCGCTGACGACCTTCAATTGGTCTTCTGTTGCACCGCGGCCGGATACGATGTTGGGATTTTGAATATTCCAAGTCTTATTATCAAGGCCTGTTACATAATTACCGGTTTCATTAGCTCCGGCTGCATTAGCTACTGTCTGGCTGCCCATCGTCACACCGCCGGCTTTCACCGTATCCGTAGCGGTTACTGTCTTCACATTGATGTCCTGGTTGAGTTTTACGCCGATTTTCGTATCGTCACCGGTTTGAGTGATCTCCGTCGTAATATTACTATCGCCGTTAACGGTTACCTTGGAGCCTAACTTATTCGTTTTTTCACTGTTATTATCCGCGTCGAAACGAAGGCCTTTATTGATCACTTCATTTTTAGTATCATGCAATTGACCGCCGTTTACCGCATCCTTGGAGCCGGCCGCCACGTTACCGTCAGCCACATTGGTCACTTTTTGATTATTCGCATTGATGCCGTTATTGGTCACATAGGTATTACCGCCTACGGTCAGGCCGTTGTTATTGATGGTTGTATTACCTGCCGTAACACTGTCCAGTCCGGTCAATGTTTTCGCCAGTTTTACCGTCAGCGTATCTGTCCCATTGGATACCACGCCGATATTGTTGTCCGTCAGTTTGGATGTATCCGTCACACCGCCGACGATATTCGTCTGCTCGCCCAATTTCCGGGTAAACGTATTGGCCGCGGCTGCCGCAGCTTTTACATCGCCCGCATAAGCCACGCCCTTATCCACTTCCGAAGTCACCGCATAGAGCTGGCTGCCGTTAACGGCGTCGGTGCTGTTTGCGCTGATATCTCCGGCCGCTACGTTGGTGATCTTTGCGCCGCCAACATTTACCGTATTTGTCGTATCGCCAAAAGTGATTTTTGTACCCGTTATGGTGCCGTCGGGAGCGGTCTTCTGATTGGAAATCGCTGTAATTCCTGTCAAATCGCCGGATACATTCACCGCATAAGTTTTAACCGTACCGTTTGCTCCGGCTTCCGTACCGGAAGTAACAGTCGTATTTTTGCCATTAATAACTTTGACCGAGTCTGCCGCAATATCATTGATGACGGTCTTCCCATCATTGGTAATATTATCCAGATTAGTATTGGCTTTGTCATCCAGTTTGGAATCCATCATGGTCTTATTGTAGTAGTTATTATTCAGATAGGTATTCACCGTATCTCCGGTCACCGTCTTAGTATCGCCGGCAGAAATCGTACCTCCTCCGATGTTGTCAATCGCCGTTTTGGTCGCGGCATCCAGTCCGACAGTATACGCAATCACTCCGTTTGCGTCTTCCGTGCCGCCGGTTACGGATACTTTGCCGCCTGTAGCGGCCGCCAGAGTCGTTTTTGTCGCACTGACCACATAATCAGTATGCCCGTCCGCAGCAACCGTACCGGTAACAGTAGCCTGCTTGGCACCGGTAACAGCAGATTTCGCTCCGGCAGCCGCCTTCTGCACATCACCGATATTGGCAGCGTTGGTCGTCGTATTTCCGCCGCTGGCTACATTCGTGATGACTGTGTTATTCGCATTGATACCGTTATTGGTTACATAGGTATTACCGCCTACGGTCAGGCCGTTGTTGTTGATGGTTGTATTACCTGCCGTAACGCTGTCCAGTCCGGTCAATGTTTTCGCCAGTTTTACCGTCAGCGTATCTGTCCCGTTGGAAACGACGCCGATATTGTTGTCCGTCAGTTTGGCCGTATCCGTCACACCGCCTACAATATTCGTCTGTTCGCCCAATTTCCGTGTGAATTTATTGTTCGCGGCTGCCGCATCTTTTACATCGCCTGCATAGGCCACGCCCTTATCCATTTCCGAAGTCACCGCATAGAGCTGGCTGCCGTTAATGGCATCGGTGGATGCGGCGGAAATACGGCCTGCCGCCACGTTGGTGATCGTCCGTTCCGTTCCTGCCTTGCCCACGCTGACCGTGGCAGCCGGGTTTGTACCCGCAAAGTTATGCGTTGTCCCGTTGATGACAGCGGAAGGAGTTGCCACGGTCGCTGCCGTTTCCGAGCCGGCGCCGATAGACACGGCACCTGCATTCGTTACTTTTGTATTATTGCCGAGAGCCACACCGTTTTCTGCGGTTACGGAAGCGCTGTTCCCCAGCACCATGGCCCCGTCGGCGGAAGCGGTGGAGTTATTTCCCATCGCATAGGCATTGTCCGCCGTGACGCTGTTCTTATAACCGAAAGCGCCTGCCGTATTCCCTTTCACCGTACCGGCAGTAACTTTTTTGATCTTATCGCCGTTGGCTTCCGTAGTATCCGTAACGGTAGCGGAGCCGACCGTATTCCCGCTGCCGACAGCATAAGAATTATTTCCGTAAATATTATTATCCGTACCGACTGCCGCGGAAGATGCACCGGAGATGGTGCCGTCCGTCATATCGAAGCCTACCTTATTCGTATCGCCAACAGACGTGGATTTATCCCCATAAGCGCCGGCCTGGCTGCCGATGGCGAGGGAATTCTTGCCCCAGCTCCGCGCCATGACGCCGATGCCGGTGCTGGCAATCCCCTTTGATAACGAATTGACGCCGATTGCCGTGGAACCGATGCCGAAGGACTGGGTCATTGCGCCCATGGCTATACTGGCCCCGCCGATAGAGGCAGTATTTGAATAATTCTGGCTGGTGCTGAGAGCTGCGCTCCCCAGTGTTGTCCCGGGATATAACGCCGCCGTTTCCCGTGTAAATTTATTCTGCACGCCGGCAGCCAAAAGATCGGGAACGGCCGCCTGCAGCTGGGACTTCACCTGATCAATGTCATTGCCGCCGATGGCGATAGAAGAGTGTCCGATAGACAAAGCATCCCCGCCGATCGCCATGGCCTGCGTACCGTAAACCTTCGCCATGCTGCCGATAGCTATCGACTGTGAATAGCCCGGAGTGTCCGCCGGGTTGGTGGTTCCTTTTCTGATGATATTCGCTTCCGCTCCGGAACCGAGGACCACATCGCCCCGGGAACCGTAAGACTTAGCTTCCGCTCCCATGACGACGGCGCCGGATCCCTCCTGGTTATGGTACTCGGATACCGTACTCACCGCCTGACGGCCGATGACGATATCCCCATTTTCCGCAGCCTCCGCCACATTCCCGATGGCGATGGTACTTGCACTGTATGTATCGTTTGCTCTTTTTTGCCCCGCTGCGTGAGCCCCCTGCCCTATGGCAACACTGTTTGCAGAGGTTGCATCGGAATGCGCCTGACGGCCCACCACCACGGTCTGAGAGCCCTCAGCGTTTGCTAACGAACCGATCCCAATTGAATTAAGGCCTGTTACAGTAGATGTATTTCCTACCGCTATGGCATTGTTACTATGCGCCTTGGCCACAGTCCCCAATGCCACACTGCCCACTCCGGTAGCATCGGACAGCAGACCGTAAGCCGAACTGTCCTGTCCCGTGGCATGCGCCTGGTCACCGACAGCAAGCGAATGCAGGGCTGTCGATAAAGACAATGACCCTATGGCGGTTGCCCCCTGTCCGGTAGCCTTTGCCTGATCGCCCATAGCAATGGCATATATCTCAGTTGCCCGCGTCCTGCTGCCAAGAGCCACTGTATACTGCTTTGTTGTTTGAGCATCATCCCCGACGGCTATACTGTCGGCCGAATATGCCGACGATCCGGTTCCGGCATTAAACGATGCTTCCGCCATGCCCGGCACCAGACATCCTGTAAGGGCAAGGGCGCACACAAGGGCGCAGAGAGAATGGCCGCTCACTGCAGAAATTCCTTTACCCGCACTTTTTGTAATTTCCGAAACCACCACATAGCAATGCTTCACCCGGCTCCAGATGACTTTGTAAATCCGATTCATACATTTCCTCCTATTGTACTGGAAAGCAAAAAATAATCTATATTTCTCAAAATAAATAATTATTTCAAATTATAATATAGTACAATCATTTTTGCAATAATTATATAGTTTTTACAAAGTTTATTACAATAATGAATATAAGCAAAAAAACAACACCTCAAGCGCTGAATAAGCGTTTGAGGTGTTGTAAACAATTACTTAACCTGTGTTCTTATTTAACCGCTAACCATAAATTGGACAGTTAAAACGGCAGGAGATGTAACAACTCCCAGAGCAGTTACCCTCTGCCCCATAGGAACTACCGTCCCGTTTAAATTTACGAGAATCATTGTTCCCTCTGCCGTCCGGAAATTCATAAGACCGGTACCGGCAGTTGATATCACACTTCCTACAGTATAAATTTTAGTCCCGATCGGAACTCCCGACAAATCCCAAGCAAGTTGATATGACTCTATGTCCTCTATTGTCAGATTTCCCGGATTGACTTGATAGAAACTGCTGACATCACTCTTCACAGGACCCGCATAATAGCCTGCATCTCTTCTGCTGCTTGTACTTGTTGTATCATTGCGTGAATAACTTTCTGCAACATCATTTCGATAACTTACAGTACGCTGATTCGGTTTCCGTTCTTCATAGGAAACATTACGAATTACAAATACAGGCTGGTTAGCATCATTGTATGCGATATAACCGGTAGCTTGAAAGGGCGTATAACTCATTATTTTCCCGGCATTTTCCATAATAGCCGGAATTTCCCGTCCTTGTGTAGTAACGAAACGATATACATCATCCGCATAAGCACCTTCAAACTGACCGGCTACAGTAATATCTTCCGCTATTGCTGCCGTTCCCGGCAGCAATAGCGAAATTGTCATCCAAAGTGCAGTGAGCCATCTTTTTTTCATCTTAACAGCCTCCTGTCACGATAATCTTTCTTAACCGCGTCCTTTGATAACACGTACACGCTGGATATCAGGCGTACCGTCAGAATGCTTGGTGATAGTGTCTACACGGATACGTTCCAGTTCAGGTTCGAATTCTTTCAAAGCTCTGGCCATTCGATCATCGGCTACCGCACCGTTTTGCATAGCACGATAAATAAGTGCCGCCATTTCATAACGGGTCATCATCCGATCTCCTTTAAACTGACCGTCCGGATATCCGACAATAACACCATTCCCGGCCAAAGTAGCCACATAATCATAAGCCCAGTGATTTTCCGGAATATCAGGGAACAATTGCATTTGTGCCAAGTCCAGATTATCCAATTTCTTGCCTTCTGAAACTTTAACCATTGCATTTTTCATATGTTCCAATTCTGCCCGGAGATCTTTAATCTCTTTAGCCATCGCAACACGACTGGTAGACACATGATTGCCTCGACCGAGTTTAAGGGTGACGCCGGCGTTGACCATATTATTACCGCCGCCGAAGGAACCTCCTACGCTGAACATCGTATCTTCATTCGGACGATAGTAAGCGCCGACTGCTACAGCACTGGCATTTTTATAATTACCATACCCGGCTGCGAAATCCCACTTGTCATCCGGATCAAAGTCCAGCGGGTGAAGGGCTGCTAAAGCAGCTGCTCCGGCACCGACACGGTTGACACGGTCATCCATGTCATTGACAACATTGCTCAGCGAATTGACTACTGAATTAGTTTGATAAAGCTGAGAACCGTTAATCGCATCCGTTGAAGTCTTGGATATTTCACCCGGTGCCACATTAGTAATCCTGTTACCTCCGTTATCAAGGCCTTTGCTTGTCAAGCTGACAGTCTTAGACGAATCGGCTGAACTGTTCTTGATAGTAATCCCGTCCGTGTTCATCTTTGTATTTCCTGTCGTTACTGACGTAAGGTTCAGATCATCCAGAGTAGCTACAGTGTATTCTATTCCGCCTTTATCGTTGGTGCCTGTTGTCACCTTGATATTTTTACCTTCTTTAACGGAACTGTACTTCTGTGACTGCTTAACAATTTCGCCGGATACAGCCTTCAACTGATCTTCTGTAGCCGCCTGGCCGCTGGTGATATTGTTCGGATCCCATGTCAGGTTGGTCAGACCGTTTACTGTACCGGTCTGTCCGTTGATTATCACTTTACCGGATTTGACGGTGCCGTTGGAACCGTCAATTTTCACTGCGTTGTCTCCGCTGCCGGCGGTAATGGTTGCGGCATTGCCATCAATATTGACCTGTTTTGAAGAGTCATTGTCATCGCCAAGTGTGATATTATCATTCAAATTAACTTTATGATCATTATCAACGGTAATATTTTTACCGCTCTTGGCAGTGGCCCCATTTACAGTAATCTTTTTAAGCTGACGAACATTGACCGCATCCGTATCTGCTACGCCGTCTGCCACATTGGTAATTTTCTGATCGTTTGCATTAAGACCGCTACTTGTTACATAAGTCTTACCGCCCACACTCAGTCCGGTGTTATTGATAATTGTATTACCGGTCGTCACGCTGTTAAAAGAAGCATCCTTGGCAAGCAGCAATTCGATGATCGTGTTGCCGTCAGCTCCCTGGCTGATCTTGGTCTTGACGTTCTTGCCCGAGTATTCGCTGTCCGCTTTCGTGCCTTCGCCTTGGATCGTGACCTTGCTGTCCAGTTTGTTCAACACGTCGCTGCCGCTGTTGGCTCCGAAGTGCAGCCCTTTGCCCGCTACCGTGTTGTT
>QWCQ01000619.1_pt1 | contig 21253 bp, 22 predicted proteins | sample 1972701 | NCBI WGS metagenome assembly QWCQ01 (sample SAMN09866704, study PRJNA288562) | Human gut metagenome isolate pre4_stool, whole genome shotgun sequencing... | reverse complement strand
AAAATTGTATTAAAATTTCTCACAGCTTGTCAACTCTCTCTCATAACTTACTAGTTATCCTTATCTATTAAATAGTATCATAAAAAATGCTTTATTAAAATGAAATATTACAGAAACTTTCCTAATTAAACAAAAGTCACCGAAAAAATTCTGACATGAAAATTTTCTCAGTGACCATTTTGTTGCCTCTTAAGTTATATTTTATATTTTGTATTGTAGCCTTCGTTCTCTTTTGGTCTATAGGCATTGGGATAGGCTTGGTCTGTTGCAACATCGAGAGATACTTTTTTAAGAAGTTTATAAACATCGTAGGGATCTTCAATGGAAATAAATTTATTGTTATCAGCCTTAAAGCTGTAAGATGAATTTCCCTCTTCGCCCTTATAAGCTAGGATAATTGTGCCAAGTCCCTTGATGTTTTCCATAAAATTTACATTTACTTTCAAATTTGTAAGCTCTCTGTGCTCATAATTATTTACATCTCTTCCAAAAACGCCCTGGCTGATGTAAACTCTCTTGTCTGTAATTGCATATTCTATAGTTCCATAATTAAAAATCCTGTAAATGGGCATTAAAATTGCAAACCAGACAGGGAAAAGATGAAACATAAAGAAAATTATAAAAAATCCATTCATAAAGCTAAGTTCTCTAAAAAATCCATTCATAAAGCTAAATTCTCTAAAAAAATTAGAAATAAAAAAGAAGTCAAAGATTCCCCAAATTAATGCAATCAAATATATGCTTGGCTTGCCTATAATATATAGAAAGGCATTGGGCTTTCCTCGCCACAATATATTTTCATTGTCGTCAATAATTTTTTCAATCATAATTTCCTCCATTGCTTTCTCTTTATTAAGATAAAGTGTTCTTTCCTAGTATTTTATCACAAATGTCCTTGCGAAAAAATATTTGAATGATTGAATTCCCCCTCTATTCTGTAAATTTCTCTTTACATTTTTTTGAATTTAATTTTTTAAAGACTATAAAAATTAAAAAGTAAAACTTTCTATTTGAAATATTTCCACCCTACCAGCAGAAAAAAAACCTCTACTGGAATTTTCCAATAAAGGGGTTAGGAAGAAATAAGAATTTGTACTCTAATTTTTATTTTTGTTCTTATTTTCTACTCTTAGGCTTAATTTTTTTCTAAGCATAAGTTTTTTGAGCCAATAGAATTTCTAGATTTTATTCTGGCACATCTAAGCCGTCAACTGTCACTGTTTCCATATCTGCAAGAGGCACTTGGATTTTACTTTTATCTGATCCATCTATGTCAGAAATTTTTATGGTCACTGGGCTTTCTTTGTCCTTTAGCTTATAGGAAGTGAAAAATACTTTGCTTTGTCCTGGCTCTACATTTTCAAAGGAGTAGTCTGCCAACTGGTCTGTAGAACCTTCTTTAATGAAAATTGAGCCCGGTGTATCCATGTCTTGGTCCTTTTGCATAAAAGTTATATAGACATTTAGAGCAGCTGATGTTGCTTCCTTAGTGTTGTTTGTAAATTTCCAAGTGTTTACAAGGTCTGTGTCGCCATCGGAATCTTCTATTAGGTTACTTTCTAGGAGCTCAAATTTATTGCCTGCAAGCTCAAAAATCCTTTGGTCTGAAATTTTTTCTTCCCTATTTTCTTTTTCCCTTTCAATTTTTTCTTTTTTCATAAATTCTTTTTCAGCAACATCATCTGGCCCTCCAGTTTCACCACCAGTTTCATTGCCACAAGCTCCTAAAGTCATGGTCATTAAAATTAATGCCAAAAGTAAGGACAGAATTTTAATTTTTGATTTTTTCATAGTCCACCTCTAAATTTTACTCATCCTTTTCTTCTAGTTTCTTTTGATTTTCAAGTGCTTCATCTAGGACGCCCTTATCCATTGCTTTTTTAAGCACCTTGTCCTTACTTAGATCCAGCTTATTTCCCTTTAGTTCATCTGTGTTGTCTCCCCAGATTTGGCTGTTTCTCACTGAGTAAATACTTGTCACAAAGTTATCTTCACAGACTAGGTTTGAAATTGCGTGCTTAGTCTCAAGCTCGTAGTGGTGTCTGGCATTGGCGTTTCTGTAACGCAAGTACATGGTTACAAAAAATACAAAGCCTGAAAGCAAGAGGAGCCAAGCGTAATTTCTGTAGTCTTGAAAATCTGTGCCATTAAATTTTTCCATGGCAGCAAAAGTTGTGATGATAAATGCCAATATTCCTCCAAAAATTTCTATTAAAATTGAAACGGTATAAAGCTTGGTGAAATTAATTGGGACGCTACCCATTGTCTCCAAGGTCCTGGCATTTACTGCTACATAGTGAAGGAGATTCTTCTTGCCCTTGGTTTGCATGTAGCTGTAGAGCCAGACTGGCAAGTAGGCTGACTTCCATGAGTCGCCCTTGACTTCAAAGTCTTCTTCCTCCCACCTTACTCCCCTGTCGTAATCTGAAATGGTATTCTTGGCTTCAAGCCTTGCCACATCTGAACTTTGTGCATGAACTACTTCTTGGAGAAGGTCTATGTTTGTGTCCCTCTTTTCTGATGTGTAGCCTGTCAAATAATTTGAGTTGAAGTTTACGCAATTTTCTGTGTCAAAGGGCATGATAGAATTTATTATGTTGTTGGTCTTACTTTTTGATGAGTAATCTAGTTTGTCACTGGATGATTCTATGGAAAGGTCGTCTATAAATATGTCAAAATCTCTTATTACATCATAGACATCTGCGTCGTATTCGTAATGCTCCTTGTCCTCTTCTCCAACTTTCCTGCAAGCTGTTTCGATTTCGCCTTCGCCCTCAAGCCTCATGTGGGCGTTGACATCTATTAACATGTAAGGAATGTAAACTCCGCAAATATTTTCTGTGGAAAATTCTCTGGTGAAGCTTGGGTGAGCGAAAAACTTTCTCGCCTTTACAAAGTCTGCAATTTCTTTTTTCGCATCTTCCTTAGAAACCTTGAAAGGAAGTATTACATCGGGCACTGCGCCATTTGGTATTTGATTGTTAATAGACAAGGTGTTGCGGCACCAGTGGCATCTCGCCTGAGTTGAAGTTCTCGTATCTATGACAACTTCTGCGCCACAGGACTCACATTTTAGGGTGATTATTTCCTTGCTGTCTTCTTCTATGTCCTTGGCGCCAGACCTTATTTTTCTTCCCTCTAGAGTACTTATATCTTCGTCTTCTTCTGCAAGGTCCAGTTCAAATTCGTGCCTGCAGAAGTTACATCTTAGTTTCCCTGTCTTGGTGTTTGTGGCAATATCAGTTGAGCCACACTTTGGACATTTCACCTGACCATCTTTTTCTTTTTCTTCGCCTTCTATTATTTTTACATCTTCTCTTGACTTGTCATCTGTCATAAGATCACCTCTTATATGCCTAGCAAATCTGACTTCATCTTGGCAAATTCTTCTTCAGTGATAACTCCTGCGTCCAGAAGTTTTTTCATCTTAATTAATTTTTCTGTTGGGTCTTCTTGGTCTTGGCTTGGGCTTGGACTAGCTTGTCCTTGGTTATAGGCTTGATTTTGTCCTTGATTATAATTTTGGTTTTGTCCTTGGTTGTAAGCTTGGTTTTGATTAACTTGTCCTGCTCCAAAATTTGGTTGGTAAGAATTTCCAGCATCTGGCTGTTTTACTCCACCCATCATATTTCCGGCTGCATTCATGCCCATGCCCATAAAAGCCATGTTTGCTCCGCCGCCATTTTCACCAGCAGACTGCATACCTCTTGCTGCTGCTTGTTGGAAGAAGGAATTGCCACGGCTACCAGCAAGGGCATCTGCCTTTTTGACATCAGACATAAGCGCCTTAGTATCTTCGTCATATTCAATGGCAAGTATGGCAGTCTTTGCAATTTGAAGTCCCCTTGAAGTCTTCCATTGATAGCCCTCTTCTACTGCTTGTGCTAGAGCTTGGGCAAAGCCAATTTGATCGCCTTGGATTCTGCTCATGCGGTTGCCCCTACTTGGGTCATTGGTATAATTTGAAAAGGCAGCTGAAAGACTACCCACAACTTCGTTAAATAGTTGCTCTGCTGCGTCATTGTCCATGTCGGATAAGTCAAAAATTTCTGCATCGGCAATTAAATATTTTACTGGCACGAAATTTTTTATAAATAAAATGGGGTCGATTATATTAAGGGTGTAGGTACCACGAGTTATGGCGCCAACTTGTGTGCCAAAAAAGGCATCGTCCCAATAAATTTCTGACTGTGTGCCAAACCTGTTGTTTGGAATTTCCTTTAAGTTCACATAGAAAAGTAGTTGACTAGTGGCAGGTATGCCCCCAAACTTAAACTTTTCCCAAGATGACTTAACTATGGAGTCCACAAAGCCGTCGCCTGCAAATATTGACTTAGAGTTAGGGTCCTCTGTGTTATATTCGTAACCGCCAACTTCAGTGATAATATTTGTAATAGCTCCATCTTGAATAGTTATAAGGGCTGTGCCTTCTGGAACAATTACCTTTGTGCCATTAGTAATTACATTTTCGTTGCCCTTATAATTTGCTCCCCTCTTGTTATTTACTCCCATAGGTATTCCAGGAAAGACTGCTGCTGTTGCAGGCACTCCTGGCATTGGTCCATAAAAATCCTTCCATTGATCTGCTAGTGTTCCACCTAAAGAACCCATAAAAGCTTGTATAAATCCCATTATTTCCTCCTTATATCTTTAACTTTTAATTAACTCCAATTAAGAGCTTAAAATTATCATTGACAACATCATATTCCATGAGAAGGGTCCCCTTCTTGTTGATGAAGTATTGTCCCATCATTTCCGTCAAATTCTCATCAATAGGGTTGTCCTTCCTAAGAGTAACTAGATAGCCCTCATAACTTCCGCCATCTAGCTTCATTTCATAGTCATCTACCTCAAAATAAACTTTTTCATTTTTAAAAATTCCAAGTTCCTTCAATCTCTCAAGGACTTCTTCCAATGCATTATCTGCATTAATATAGTCAGGCAAATAAGATTTTTCCTTTATGTAGACAGCTCTCTTACCTCCATCCCAATCAACCTTCATGCCAAATAATTCTGAAATAGACCTTAGTGGCAGATAGGTCCTATCATTTCTCAAAAAGGCTGGTGCATCTAAGAGGGCTGGTCCTGCCTTCTCTTCATCTGAAATCCAAACCTCGTCATCGCCAATGGCAAGTAAAATATTTGTCTTATCCCTTTTTATATTCACAGTCATGTCTTCCTGGTTGTAGTTAACTGTTGCACCAAGATCTTCTGCAATTACCCTAATTGGTACGAAAGTCCTGTTATCTATAAGAAGTGGCGGTTGGTCTGACTCTACGACTTGCCCATTAATATAAATTTTTATTGGCTTTTGAATCTTATATCCACTAAAAATAAGGGATGATAAAATTAAAAGCAGTAACAAAAATTTTGAAATTACATTTTTCTTTTTCATTTTTTTCATGTCAACACCTTCCTATACTTTTGTAAGTTCTATCCTTAAATTCTCTTGTTCCTTTCTAAAACTTTTCATAGACATCTCCTCTCTTTCTAAAATATTTCTTCCTAATTTCAAATTTTTCCAACTTTCTATCTTTATAATTTCATTCTACTAAAATTTAAAATTTTCACATCACCCAAAAGGGTGATTTTTTATAAATTTTTGAAAATTTTTTTATTTTTTCTCCCTTGCAAGTCTTTTGCTTTTTTATCCAAAGGCTGAAATCAAATAGCTTAAAGGACTTTTTTTTGATATAATTAAAAAAACTTTAAGTGATTAAATCTCTATCAAAATAAAATCTTTGGAGAAGGGAGGGAGACTAGTGTATCGCAAAGAAATAATCAGCTATTTACTTTCAATTTTTTTAGTTTTTGTGGCAGGCATTCTTCACACATTGGATTATTTTTCTCTAATAAATTTTCCTGTACATGTAATAATTTTTTGCCTCTACACCACAATAATTTTCTTGTGGCTCAGAAATATGAATAACAGAGTTTTAAGGGCATCAGTTGTCAGAAGATTTAAAACTATTGGCATCCTCTTAATTTTTTATTTGGCATTTAGAACTCTTAAGTATGAAATATTATTAGAAAGTCCCTTGGCTGTTAGATACATCAGATATTTTTATTATGTCTTCCCCATAGTCCTCATCCAGCTTGTCTTTTTGACATCCCTTTTTGTTGGAAAGTCTGAAAGGGAAAATATTAGCGACTTTTGGAAACTCCTTTGGGTCCCAACGGGAGTCCTAGTTATCCTCATCTTGACTAACGACATCCATGGACTTGTCTTTTCCTTAGACGCAAGCTCAAGGGGCTTAAACCAATATGGACCTGTCTTTTATTTCGGAATTATTTATATAGGCATCCTGTCTCTTTTGACCCTCTTTTTTACAATGATTCCCTACATAACAAGAGGCCCCATCTCCATCATAGTCCCTTCCATTTCCATTTTATTAATTTGGGCGCTTTACACTTTTTTATACATGCTTGGCTGGCAGCCCTTTGAATATTTTAAAATGGTCTTTAAAAGTGCCGAGTTCAATATTTTAATGGTGATTTTATTTATTGAATCCCTAGTTTTTAAAAGGCTCATCCCTTCCAACAGGGGCTACGAATCTTTTTTAAAGATGTCATCACTTAACATTGGCATAATGGACTTAAATGAAAATATTATTTTCACTCCCAAAAATTATCCCAACATTGAGCCTAAGCTCATTAATAAGGCATACAAGAAGCCTGTCCTCTTAAATGAGAACACCCTCCTTGATAGTGCCAGCATCAAGGGCGGCAAATCTTTTTGGTTCGTTGACCTAACAGATTTTAACAAGCTCAAGAAAAAATTAATGCAGCTTAACGAAGAAATGCTTAGCGAAAATGAACTTCTAAAGGCAAACAACAAGCTAAAGAAAAATATGGTAAAGGTCCAGGAGCAAAAGGAAATAAGAGAGTACATCCAATTAAAGCTGGAACCTCAATTTGAAAAGCTAAAATACATTATGAAAAACCTGCCGGAAGATGAAGTGGAATTTGAAAAGACTTTAAAGTATGCCTGCATCTTAGATGTTTACATAAAAAGATATGCAAACTTATTTTTGCTCACAAAGAATAAAAAAAATTTGGACCTTTCAGAGTTAAGGCTGGCCTTCTCTGAGTCCCTAGATTATTTAGAATTGAGCCAGGTGAGAACTGATTTAGATTGGAGAATTAATAGGAGCTTTGATGCAAAAATTTGCCTAAAATTATATGAAATTTTCCAAAATATTTTGGAGACCTACCAGCCTCACATGTCTTCCATTAACCTTATCTTTGCCGACAAGAGAAGGCGCCCTGAATTAAAAATAAAAGTCATATCTTCAAAAACTTTTTCTATCTTTAAGGAGCTAGAAAAAAATTATAGGAAAGACGGCATCTTAATCCACGAAAACTTTAGTGGAGATCAAATAAATTGGACTATTTCTATTGAAAGGGGTGCCCTATGAAACTAATGGACTTAAACACCTTTAGATTGACCTACCTCTTTGTGGTGAACCTAGTGATTTTAGTTGTAAGCCTAAAATTTGTCGTTGCGGCATCAAATAGTAAAAGAGAGTCCCCATTTTTTGCCTTTAGCTTAGGGATTTTCCTCTTGAGTTTTTTGCCCCTACAAGTTTTGGCAGAAATTGGCAGCGGAAAAATTAATATGACCAAATTGTTTTTATCCTTGCCAGCCTATATTTTTATTTACTACGACCTCTTCCTTTGCTCCTTGGAATATTTATTTTTCAGCAAATTTTTTAAGACTCAAAACACAAGTATTGGCAAGAACTCCATTAAGGAAAGCATGGACAACCTTCCCGATGGCATTTGCTTTTCAAAAGCAGATGGGACGCCTCTACTGGTAAATAGGCAGATGCAAGAAATTTCCTACCAAGTTTTTGGCAGGATGCTAGTAAATGACGTAGTTTGTGCTGAAGATGTGAGAAATAACAAAATCAAGGCTCCCACAAAAATTTTGCAAAGGGACCCCCTTGTCATTGAGTCCAATGGCAAGGTTTGGCTCATAAAAATTATTCTTCACGAAAATTTTAGAGAGACCTTGGCTTATAACATCACCCTTGAATGGGCAATGTATAAGGAAATTGAAAGTAAGACTTCGCAAATTCAAAGAATAAATGAAAGCCTAAAGGACTACCAAAAAAATGTGGTGGAATACACTAGGCAAAAGGAAATTTTGCAGGCGAAGATAAAAATTCACGACAAAATCGGTCAGTCCCTCATATATTTTAGGCGCTACTTGAAAAAAAATAAAAAGACCAAGGAAGACCGCCACATGCTCATAAAGCTTTGGATGGAAAGTCTCTTGATCTTAGATGAAAAAATAGATGAAAAAAATGACTTCACAGAAGAAAAGCCTGACACTTCAAAAAATAAGTTGCTCTTTGAAAAATTAATTTCAGCAGCAAAGGACATTGGCGTAAAAGTTCATCTTCATGGAAAAACTCCAAGCCAGGAAAGGGACTGGATCCTTTTAGTCGACATAGTCCACGAAGCCCTAAATAATGCCATAAGACATGGCGAGGCAAAAAACATTTGGATCTACCTAAGTGAAGACGAGCTTAACAAGTTCTTAAAAATAGAAAATGATGGACTGCCTGCTCATGGACCAATAAGGGAAAAGGGCGGACTAAAAAATATTCGCCAGCACATAGAAAGTTATGGTGGTAGAATGGAGATAAAGGCAAGCCCAAAATTTCAGCTAAACTTGTCTTGGCCTAAAGGAGAAAATTATGACTTATAAAATAATGATTGTAGACGACCAGTTCGTTTCCCGCGAGATGTTTAAACTTTATATAGACCAATGCCCCCATTACGAAGTTGTCTACTGCGTTGACACAGCCATGTTTGCCGACACCTATGTCCTAAAGGATGACTTGGACCTCATCATTATGGACATACTCATGGAAGATGGGTCTAACGGACTAGATGCTGCAGAGAAGATAAAAAAATTAAAGCCAAATATAAAAATAATCGCCGTCACAAGTATGCCCGAAATTTCTTGGATGGACAGGGCGAAAAAAATTGGCATAGATAGTTTTTGGTACAAGGAAGTTTCTGAAAAGACAATTTTGGAAATCATCGAGAGGACCCTGGCAGGCGAATCAATTTATCCCGAAGAAACTCCAGAGGTTAAGCTTGGTTTGACAAAGTCAACAGAGCTTACACCTAGAGAAATTCAAGTCCTTCGCCTCTTGACTACAGGCGTGGGAAATGACGAGATAGCAGAAAGGCTTAACATCTCACAAAACACAGTGAAGACTCACATTAAACACCTCTTAGATAAAACTGGCTTTAACACTAGGACCCAGCTTGCCATACAAGCCCGCATCACTGGCTTTGTCATAGAAGACGATTAAATTTATATAAGAAAACCCTTTGTCAGAAATATTCCAACAAAGGGTTTTTTTTGCCCTCGCAAAATCATTGGGCCTTCACAACCTTTTTTATGTAAAAACCAAAAATTATCCCCAAAGAAAGAGGAAGGTAAAAAAAATAGTTGCTACTTAAAAAATATATCCAAAATAAATGTGGAATGAATAAGAAAATTAGGAGGTAAGCAAAATATCCTCGCCTTTTAAATAAGCTTGGCAAAAAAACCAAGAGTCCCAACAAAAATGGCATGACAAGCCTTATGTTTATAACTGCCACAGCCATATAAACTTTTGGCATTTCGCCAATACTTAAAAATAAAATGCCGCTAAAAAAATAAATCAAAAATAAAATAATAGCCTTGTCTTTGTCCTTTTTGTCGTAAAATTTTATTAGCCTTTCTTTCATCTTTACTCCTCTTTAGCTTTCGTGAAGGTAGATTTTAATTTTTATCTTTAGCCACTTGCCTCGCATTTCCTTTTCTACAACTTTGGCAAAGAGGACCTTGCCAGCATCCATTAGTCGCGAAAAGATGACATTATCTTGGCGAGGGACATAGCCAATTTTATCTTTCCCCAAAGTTTCTATGCGAATGGCTTGGGGGTCGTGTTCATTTTCTGGCTCACGATAAAAAACTAAGCGGTCGTCATCTTTGAGGCTTTCACCAATATTTTCAATACCTTCAATGTGTGTCGTGCCAGCAACATAGGTGTCAAAAAGATAAATGTCCCTCTCAAAGGGTTTGGGTAAGTCAAGACCACTTCCAGTCTTCATGAGATATTCAATTAAATCGCCATTATCTATTTTTACTAAGTCGCTCATGATTCATCCCTCATCAGTTCATTAATGAACTCTTCTTGCGTGTCTATTGCATCTTCAAAACTCTTTAAATCTCTCTCTAAGTCTCTTAACTTCTCTGCCTTTTTCTCCTCGTCCTCTACATAAATGCTTAAGCTATAGGGTGGCGTGGACCTTATTAAATCAATTTCCCTTTGAACTTGATTCACCAAATCCTCTAGCCTTTTTACTTCATCTTCTAAGGACTTGCCAGTAAGGTCTCCTCCATCTTTGTCATCGCCACTGCAAACTATGTCGTAAATAATTTGAAGACTAGCTAGGTCGCCACCCTTGTAGGCTTCAGTGGCATTGTAAAATAATTCCTTTTCTGTATCCGTAATCAAAGGATTTATGTCTGGGTGTAGCCTCTTGACAATATTTTTGTAGAGTTTTTTAAGGAGCTTAGTATCTTCCTCAGATAGCAATTCAGCTTTTGAACGCTCAAGGGCATGGTTGATCTCATCAACTTTTTCATCTAACTTCTTTTTGTAGTCAGCAAATTCTTGGTCAAGCTTCTTGTCAATAACTTCCATCTTAATTTTTTCTTGACGGTTCTTTTTCGCCTGAATCATATCTCTTTTTCTCTTCAAGCGAAGATACTTGCAATAAGCCTTATAAAGCCTGTACTCCAAGCTGCCAAAGCTTAACATATATTCAGTCTTAATATTTTCACAAATAACAAACTTGAGATTGTCCCTTTCAAAAACAATACCCTCCAAAGTTTTTTTCAGCTCTTGGATCCTCTCCCTTGACCTCTTGTCATCTGGAAACTCAATAATATGTCCCATGATATGTTTCCTTTCTCAATTATCATATTTTAATATATAAAGACCCCTTTTTACAGTATCAACATAAGCCTCGTTTACTTATTTCTATATCCTGACCATCAAAGTTATACATTCTGCATGGCTCGTTGGTAACGCCGAGGAGATATGAAAATTTGCTACAACAGGTAACTGCATCGTGACTCTTTTATAAATTAAGAACATATTAACAAAACTTAAATAAGGTCTTAATCCGCCTGTTTTCTGACATTTTTTACTTTTTCTTGGTTAATTGCTCTGTTAATAGAATTCATCTACTACAGATATCGCGTTAAATATATCCAGTTTTAATTCTTCATCTGTATCATATGTATATTTTAAAATAGCATCTAATATCCTTCTGAGTAATTCCTCATCAATATGTCCGGCCGCAACATGGTAGCTTATATTTTCCATCTCCCTAAAATATACATTTGCAACCGCCATATAACCATTTTTCAATAAAAACATTGCGGTAAGAGTGATTGCTATTCTTTTATTCCCATCTGCAAAGCAATGAAACTTACATGCACAGAAAAATAGATGTTCTAGCTTATCTAAAAAGGTTGGATAATAATCATCATTCTGTATATGAAACAAAACACTTTCTAACTTTCCCGTATCAAGTTGACCATAGTCTCCACCACCACTATTTTCTATGGTCGCTTGGTGAATATCCTTAGCTTCTTCAATAGTAATATAATTGATTTCTGCCATTAGCTACGCTCCTTTAAGCGTTTTAACACATCACTATTCTCTTGCATCAACTTTTCAAGCTCATCACCAGCTACACCCAAGAATTTTTCATATTCTTCTGTATCTAATGGTTTGATATATTCTTCCAATTGATAATGAAAAGCATCTCTTAACGCCATATCTCGACTAGCCATTTTCGTTCTCGCTCTAATTATTAAAGGTTTCCATAACGGCAATGTTTCAAATGATGTAAAAATGTCAGACAATTCCCAGTTATTAAGTTTCCTTCCCAATTGTTCCGATTGATCTTTTATCATTGAAGCCAAACCACATTCATAGGATGCAATCAAATCTAAAACTTCTGAATACATAGTATCCCTTGCATTATCTTTTTTGGTCAAATGAAGTATATGCTTATATTCTTGTGCCTTTTCCTTAAATATACTCTGATATATTTTATCCGTATATATCGCATATTTACTATTTCCCATATCAACATAATCTCTTAATGCATCAGTAAATTCTCTGCGATAATTCTCCTCTTGAAGAAAAGCACTTATAAAGTCTTGATCTCTTTGATTGATGTACTTTGTAGAACCACCAGTTCTTTGATTAACAAAATCAATGACAATGTCTAACATTATTTGTCGAAGAACTTTTGCATTTTCACTTTCTGCCAATAACATTGCCATATTTAGAAAGGCTTTAAAATCAAATATTGCTATTTGCGGCGTTCTATTGCTAATGTTCCCGACATTTATGTCGGGAACATCCTGCGCTAATACACAATTCATGAATTCTTTGAGCTTTTTACCCTTTAGAATCTCATATCCATTTGAAGCAATTTCCTCAGAATTCTCGCTAACATATCTCTCGATTGTTCTCACATCAACATCAAAATATGTTGCCACCATTGATTTTGTTAATCTTAATCGTCCATCAAACATAATACCTTGAATACCTGTCTGATTTTGAATTTCATTAACTGCTAAATCATTATTCAAAATATTTTGTCTAGCGATTTGAGACGTAGTTAAATCTTTTGCCATTCTCATACTTCCTTTTTACTATATATTTACAGAATATAAGAAAAATTATTTCCCGTACTTTTCTTTTAACCTATATTCATCTAATTCAACCATAAGTTCCACATATGCTTCTCTCAATTCTACTGGTGAAATAGTTTTTGCAAATCCCATATACTTATCATATTTCTTAGTCCTGCGCTCCTCTTCCTCTGATTCATACATTGTCTTTTCATTCTTAAAACAATCTGCCTCTGACTCATCAAGGCAAAAATAAACGAGCGACAATATGTTTGCATATTATTTTCTTTCCATTTGCTAAAGGACAATCACAAGCGGATTTTCGTGGATGCTCCATATCTACATGAACATGATAATCCTCATCGCCACTACCTGCTACTAAATCTTCGCAGGTTCCATCTTCATTCACAGTATACGAAAGAACTTTATTCTGTTTATAATAATCCATTCCACGCCATATAGATTTACTGCTGGCAATATCTATTAATCCCATAAAGGACCTCCGCAAAATACTCTTTCAATCTAAATCCGTTAATAATATTGGATATCATCGTTTTCTAAAATTCCAAGCAATAAAAGTAAATAAGCTTACCCTAGCAAAATCATTTGATCTTCACAGCCTTTTTTATATAAAAACCAAAAATTAGTCCCATGCCCTGCCTCCTTCTTACTTTTATTTTAATACTTTTAATTTAGAAAATTAAAGGGGAAAACTAAAAATTCAGGCACCGTTTTATAAGACCCGTCCCTAGCCACTATTCCATACCTCTTATAGGACTAAAGAATTGCTCGGTAGGAAACCACAACGCCCTCTTCAGAGCTGCCAATAATGTGGAAGAACAAGACTATAACCAGTAATAAAATACGCAGCTTTTTTCCTTTTCTTTTTATCCCTCTTTCTTTTTTTCATAAATTATCCCCCTTAAATTATGTAAAATAATGCTATCTTCTTTTTCTATGACAATAAAAGTAAGATACATTAATTGATGTCTTAACTTTGTTAGGGCTTTAAAAATTATTATTAAAGATTTTTATTGTTATGGCATGCCAGTCTCTTCTAATTAGAAATGTTTCCCTTATGGAATTATTTCTAATTAGACATATTATTAAAAATTGTTACACCCTCACGTGAGGATTGGTGTATTGACCATGTTTTTTTGTGTGTTTCCCATATTGAATAGAAAACTTTGGACATCTGTGCAGACAGCCAAGACAGGCAATGCACTTTTCTTTTACCCAGACAGGTCTTTCATTTACTAATTTTATTGCGGCAATAGGACACTTTCTTTGGCACAGCCCGCATCCAATACAGGTATCTTCAACATGAAAATTAGATGTCTTTCTAGTCCAAGAATTATAAAGTGGTTGTGCGAATAAATCTACTAAGAAAGATGGCATTCTAGGACTCATCTTTTCATTTTCTTCTCTATTTCTAATTCTCTCAATAAGAGAATCTATTTCTTTTTCAGTATTTTTCGTAAACTTCTCAACTTTTTCCTCAGTAGAAAGATCAAAAATAGGAGTCCAGGTATCTGCCATCTTAACAGAATAAAAGGCATTAATTTTTTTACCTGACAGAGCCCTCTTCGCCATTACATCTGATGCACCTGGCGTCGTTCCGTATGTAGAAATAAAATAAAGATACTTGGCTCTTACATCTATTTTTTCCAAAAAATTTTTTACAAGGCTTGGGAGTCCCCAATTATAAGTTGGTGAAATGATTCCAATTTCATCATCTTGAAAATCAAATTTAGCTTCTCTCATGAAGTCCACCATAGAAAAAATTTCTTGATTAAATTCTTTTCCTATTCTAGTGGCTAGGTACTTGCAATTTCCCGTAGCTGAAAAATAAATTATCATCTTTTCTCCTTTTATTAATTTCTTTTCAAAATATCTACTTTTTTCTAAAAAAGAGTGGTTACCTTAAAATATCTTGTGTCCATATAAAAGATAATTATTTTAATCCCTTTATGTCCTCCAACTTTATCATTACTTTTATTTTAATCCTTTTAATTTAAAAAATTAAAGGGGAAAATTAAAAATTCTCTCCCTGTATAATAAGATTCATCTACTTCCATCCTGTGGTACTTAGTGTAGGAATATAAAATCGCCTTATAAGAAACAGTCCCACCATCCTTGTAGCGATAAGTTATGGGACAGAGCAAAACTAAAAGAAGTAGCAAAACAAATAACTTTTTTCTTTTCTTTTTATCCCTCTTTCTTTTTCTCATAAATTATCCCCCTTAAAATTTTATAAATGTACTTTAAGTCTACATTTAATACTTCCTCTAAATAGATAATATCATTTTTTTACAATCTTTTTCTAAGTAATTTAATACTTTTTCTAATTATTGCAATTTTATTTGTCCTTTTACATTTATAATACAAGATACAAAAAAACGACTAAGATTTTTTCTTAATCGTCTTTCCCTTTTCCACTATCTAAATTTTTTAATTTAAAATTTTTTGTAATTAATAATTTATTTTTTGCTTTTAAAAAATTTTACAAGACAAGTAAGCATTACTATTACATATATAAAATAAAAAATGTGTAGGACAGCAACCGGCATCCTAATACTTGCCTCTGGGTGCTTAAAAGCGTAGCTTAAAAAAATAATCATAATTACAAACATCACTATAAAGCAGATTAAATATTTTCTCTTACCTTGTCCATTTAACATTTTATACCTCCCTTTAGAAGTGAAATCCTCCTAGCCCCCTCCTAGATAAGGAGGTCTTTACTTTTTCCCTTTTTTAATTTTTATTATGTCTTAATTTATTTAATATATTTTTTTAATAAGGCTAGTCTTTTTCTCTCATAGCCAAAATAATTTCCATCAATTAGTAGGCTTCTCCGAATTATTTATAACCATCAGCCACGAAAATAATTTTCGTAGTTGTCTATTAAAAGTCTAAGTCTCTTCACTTCTTCTTCTAGAAGCTCTCTTCCCTCACCTGTTATCTTGTAATATTTTCCCTTCTTATCCACTTCAACTCTTGTAATCAAATCATTTTCTAAAAACTGTGCCAAGAGGGCGTAAAGGGTTCCTGGTGCTAAATTTATTCTTCCTCTTGTTATTTCATTAACCCAAGAAGTGATTTCAGCCCCATTTCTCACTTGTCCCAGTGCCAAGAGGGTGAAGTACATTGGCTCTGTTAGAGTTTGGAATTGGTCTCTTGCCATACTTACACCTCCAGGATTCTTGCAATATCCTTTTGGACCTCTTCATCTTCAAGATTTCCATTTACTTCCAAGACTACATTCTTATATAAAATCAAATAGTCTTTATCTTCAGATAGGATATAGGTCCTGTCATAGGGATAGGCTCCAGAGATGTCCTTAACAAAGTCAGCCCTATAAGGGTGCTTCATAGATTTTTTTAAAATTCGTTCAAATAAATTGCCTGCTAGGTCCTCTGACTTTACCACAGTCTTTCTTATGCCAAGATCCTTCTTTTCAGAAAAATAATAATCGCAGCTTTCTGTCAAGAAACTTCTTCTATCCCTAGTCTTTATAAAATCTCCCACAACTTGGCTTTCAATCTCATTAGCCGTAGATAATTTGTCGATTAAGGTAAATATAGATACATTGGTAATTAAAGAGATTAAAACTACCATTGATATTAAAATAAATTTTTTCCCATTTCTTTTTATATTCATTGCTTTAATTTTTTTGCGGTAGAAATAAATAAAAGAAACCATAATAAAAGTTGGCAGCAAACTTATTAGCATTACAAAAGAATTTGAATCTCCGCTAGGAAGCAAAAAGTCTGATGTTAAGACAAGCACCATTAAAATAAGTGGAATATAAAGTAATATGATAAAGGACTTAGAAAAGGTAAGTCTTGAAAACTTTATTTCATTTACATCTTTAGCGTCTCTGTTTCTATTTTTAAAAAGTATATAATCTGCCAGAGCCAAGGCATCAAAAAGCAGTAGTAAAATACATGCCGGTCCCATAAATATTAGGTAGTTTGAGTAAAATATATCCCTAGAAAAAAATTGAGAAATTATATAGAAAGCCAGGAAGGCAAAAACTATAAAGTTTATGCTAAGAGAAATTATTTTTCCCCTCACGCCCTTCTTTAAGATTTCAATTTCTTCACTCCCCTCGTTATAAAGAGTGTCTTGACTTCCCTCATTCAGCTTGTAGATGTTCATGTTGAAGGTCCTGTCTACAAGATGCCAACCAAAATCTCCTGCCATCTCATCAAAGTCCCTTAGTTCATCCTTAGAGAAGGCAGAAAAAGATCCCTCGTTGGGAGCCATGGAAATTTTATATCTGGCATCTTCTGGCTCAGCTTTTTTAAACTCGTGAATAAAGGAAAAAATAATTTTTTCTATTTGCCAGCCCTTTTTCGCCATGTCTTCATACCACTTTTCAACAAGTCCAAAGTTTGTATAAGTTAAGTATCTTGCCTTTAACATAATCTTCCCTCCTTTAGTATCGACTATCGATAATTAAATTATATATCGAATTTCGATACTCGTCAATGAAGTTTAAAATTTTTTTAGAGTTTTTATTCTTTTCTCTTTCAAATTTTATTTTTGTCTTTCTCAAAAAATTTTTTTATAAAAATAAGGCCCCTAAGATATAAATCCTAGGGACCTCTAATTTATTTTTCACTTGTTTTTATCTCTTTTGACCAAATATTTATGGGAAATATCTTTATTTTACTTTAAAAATTATCATTAATATTTCCAATTATTCTTCATAAATTCTTTGAGACTTTTATCGAAATCAGTCTTTATCTTTTTCTTTACTTAATTTTACTGAACTCATTTTATAATCCGATTTTAGTTTCTTGAAAAATTTACCAATATTATAATTCCTATTAAAGGATAAGGTTGAATTAATCATTGATTTATCATCTATATCTTCGTCAATTATATCTAATTTTCTAACTTCCACGCCCTCTTTTGATGCAAAATCTAAAAAGCTTTCTTCATTAAAATTGTCAGTATCAAATACCATTATATAAGACTTTGTTGTCATATCATTTATAAAATCACTAACGCCCTTTAAGGATACCAAGGTTACTAGACAAATTATAGTTGCAATTACTGCTCCTTCATAAAATCCAATTCCCACTGCAAGTCCAATTGCTGCAGATAACCATAGGGTAGCAGCTGTTGTAAGACCCGATACACCTTCTTTTTTTTGAAGTATAGTACCTGCACCTAAAAAACCAATTCCACTTACAACTTGGCCCGCAATCCTTGCCGCATCTCGTCCAAGGTCATCAGATATTTTGCCAAATCCATCTATTCCTATAAGCATAATTAAACAGGCTCCAACACTTACTATTATGTGGGTTCTAAAACCAGCAGCTCTATTCTTCATTTCCCTTTCCACACCAATAATGGCTCCCAAAAAAGCCGCTAACAATATTCTAAGTGTCACTAAAAATATATCCATCTTTTACCTCCTTACATAATGCTCAATAATATTTTAAATAAATCCTTTAGCGAAAATTTAATTTTTTTATTGTGATTTATTTCCTTTGTGGAAATTTTATTAAATATATTTTAATAACTATGAAAATTAAAATCTTCCCTGCAATTTTTCTTTATTTTTATTCAAAAATAAGTTTGAAGTACAAGTACTATCAAAACCTACTTTTGAGAAGAGTAATTACTTCTGCGTGAAACAAGTGAACACTAAGTATGTCAAGTGAACCTGTCTGTATGTTGGAACATATCGACTAAACTATTTAACGATAGCATAAGGTTATCGTTAAATAGTATCAGACTATAATGTCCCATACATAGAATACTTTTTGAGACATGTTTTAATGAATCTGAGTCTGTTTGTGAAAATATATCTTAAGAACTATTCAAGTAAATTATTTTATACTATTAAATTCATCTTCTTGTTTACAGTACCTTTCTATTCTTCTATCATATGTGTCTTTGTTGAAATTTTGCCGTGTAATATACAATTTATATCTTTTAAAAATTTTCTCTTTTAAAAAAATTTTTTCTATTGCACAACATGGGCTAATTTCATAATTATTGTTATTTCTAAGAAAATCAATAAATGTATTTGCTTTTTTATTTCTAAACAATTCTGGAGATAACATCCCTATTCGGAAATATTCCTTATTTTTATTATCAAAATAATGTACCACGGGCTGATTGGCAGTTATAAAATTGTATAACTTTGTATCATTTAAAATATATATTCCCTCTCTTTCAACAAAAGAGTAAGAAATATTTGTTAATAAAATCGGGACTACATTTACATTATCTATATTGCAATTAATAGCCTTAAGTCTTGAATTAATGCTTTTCTTTCCATTTTCATCCTTGGTAAAATATTTTAAATTGCGTTTAAATTTATCAATGTAATAATCTAACTCCTGAATATTACGACAATATCCTCTCACATTATCATGCTGAAATTGAGTTTTGCACTCAATGACAAACAGTGTATCATCTATATATAGTAAAATATCTAATTCATAACTCTCGCCATTACTACTTGTTTTAACATTCTTAATTGCACTAAGATTGTATCTCAATAATAAATTATGTATGTTTTCTTCATATTTTGAACCCTTTTTCGATATTTCATTATTATTAGTAAAAAGAACCATTACACTTTTTAGTGGTTCAATCATTTTTATTAATGACGGAAGTTAAAGTATAAAATTGTTGTATTCAATTAAAAATGATGAGAATAAATCATTTTTGCTTTGACCAAATACCAGATGCTTAAAAATAACCTTTATTTCAGCTTCACTAAATTTATTTTGAAGTAAATCATTTTTTAATTTTTCTATTTCTATTTTTAGTACGTTTTTCTCATTAATAGCTAGTTTATAGAAATAAGTGTAGATGGAAACCCATCTTTCCAGTTTTATGTCTAGGTATTCTTCAGTTAAGTCTTCGCTATAAAAGAATTCTTTTAATTTTTCTCTAAAGGAATTCGAATATTTAATTATCTCATTTCCATTATCAAAATCTTTCAAATTTTTAGCATTATTTAAATTATAGTACTCTAAAAATGAAAATATTCTATCCGTAATTATTCCATGATTTTCTCTAATATATAATTTATTAAATAATCCAGTATTTACTTCCACATCTCCGAACATCCAATTAACAATTATATCATTTACTAAATTGAGTAACTGAATTAAAACTAGGATATCATTTGAATTTTTATCATCAGTATTTTGAAAACACGTCGACTTGTTATTTTTAAATCCATCTCTAAGCAATGTTCCTAATCCTAAAACGATATTTTCGCTAGAAACTAAATATTGTTCTTGCTCATACTCAGATGAAGCTTCACTTAATTTATCTAAATTCATAGATATTTGATCATTAAACCTTTCCACCAAGTCTAAATATGAACACTTCATCAGCTCAGTTTTAAATATATCTTCTTTAATTTGATTTCTTTTTTTATTTAGTTTATTACCCTCTTTAGATAATCGTCTAAATTTCTTATAACTATTATCTGAAAGGTTATCTTTAACCCAATTTTTTATTAGACATTTAGTATCGTTACTAAATAATTTTTCGTTTCTATCTGTAACAAAATAACCAGAATATTTTAAAACTTTTAATACTTCTTCCTCATTTTTATTTTTATTAATATGATCCAAATAGTCTAAAGCATTATTCTTTATATTTCTTTCAATTGAATTTATTCTCACATCATTGTATTTCTTACTCATATGAATACTCCTTATTATTTTGCCAACGTTTATCAATTTCTATTTCTTAAGTATTTTAAAAGCATAATTATTGTTTTTACAATATATAAATTTTTACATCTATCCCATCAACTGCACCTGTCCGCTGTGATTTTGTAAACTCAACCATACTACAATTTCTTGATGTATGACTTCTAATAAAACAATAACAAGAAGAATACTGAAATCAAACTCATCTGCTTAAACTCTCCGATGTCTTAGATTTCGAGATTTTTCTAGCCTTTAGAATCTGCACTTTTGACAGCAATACCACGCACTCCCCGGTCAATCGCCATGCCGCTTTGCTCCTAGCTCTTGGACAGCTGTCGCGCGGGCAGTGTCATCTACTCACGATAACTTTTAGTCTTGTTATTGAGAGCATATCTATACTTGCAGTAGCACGCAGCCAATCAAACTTCACCTTGCTCGTTTTCTTGGGCGTGCCTTGCATAGGACGTACATCTGCTTCTACTTCGCTACTTCGTAGCTCGTACAAGCAGTGTTACGCGCTCCTTATGAAATGAATGAACACCAAGTATGTCAAGTAGTCGCGTTCGTATGTGGCAACATATCCACATACTTTTTAACGATAGCATAATGGTATCGTTAACAGGTATTACCTCGACAAACCGGGAGTTATTATTTAGTTTGTAATCGTATTATTTTATTAGCTATGTCTTCTACAAATCTCTTATCATGTTCCACAAATATAAGTGTAGGTTTTGCTTCTTTTATAATTTCCTCAATCTGTATTCTTGATATTACATCTATATAATTCAGTGGTTCGTCCCAAACAAATATATGAGCTGGCTTTGATAAA
>QWCQ01001273.1_pt1 | contig 21548 bp, 25 predicted proteins | sample 1972701 | NCBI WGS metagenome assembly QWCQ01 (sample SAMN09866704, study PRJNA288562) | Human gut metagenome isolate pre4_stool, whole genome shotgun sequencing... | reverse complement strand
TAGCAAAATAATAATATTTTTATTGACAACTTAACATTATTATATTATAATTAACTACGTTGTTTGTATAAATTTTAAGGACTAAAGTCCTTAAGGAGGTGTAGCATGGCAGTACCAAAGAGAAAAACTTCTAAAACTAGAAGAGATAAAAGAAGAGCTTCTTCGTATAAATTACCAAGAGTTACTATAACTACATGTCCTAATTGTGGATCTCCAAAATTACCTCACAGAGTATGTAAAGAATGTGGGTATTACGATGGAAAACAAGTTGTAGATAATTCAGAACAAAATTAATGAAAAGAGAGCCGTTTAATTATTATTAAGCGGCTTTTTTATTTGTTTGATGTTATAACATACAATATTGTGATAGAATATACTAGAGGTGAAGTATGAAAATTTTATTAGATACTTTGGGCTCTGATAAAGGAGCATCAGAATTAATAGAAGGAGCTATAATGGCTCTTGAACAAAAAGATTTTAAATTGACAATAGTAGGAAACGAAGAAGAAAATAGAAATATTGTAAATAAAAGATTTGAAGACAAAATAGATTTTGTAAATGCTACAGAAACCATTGAAAACAATGAATCACCAACGAAAGCGATAAGATCAAAAAAAGATTCCAGCATGAGAAAATGTTTTGATTTATTAAACGAAGATTACGATGGGTTGTTATCGACAGGTTCTACTGGTGCTTTATTGACGGGGGCTACACTTATAACTAGAAGGCTTGATAATGTATCTAGACCTTGTTTGATGGTAACAGTACCTAGCCTAAAAGGTGATGTGGTAGTGTTAGATGTTGGCGCTAATGTTGATGTCACTTCTGAGTTATTAGAACAATTTGCAAAAATGGGATATGTTTATTCCAAAAATATTTTAGGAAAAGAGGATTGCAAAGTAGGTCTATTAAATATTGGAGTCGAAGAACATAAGGGAGATTCATTAAGATTAGAAACATACAAGAATTTATCAAAATATCCTTATTTTAAAGGTAATGTTGAAGCAAGAGATGTTTTGAATGGTGATTTTGATGTTGTGGTAACTGATGGTTTTTCAGGAAATATTCTTCTGAAAACAATTGAAGGTTCCGTTGAGTTTATTAAAACTTTAGCTAAGTCAAAATTATCTAAGCTTGATGAAAAATCTCAACAAACTATTATTCCTATGATTAAATCAATGAGTACAGGTATTGATTATAACAGTGTTGGATCTGCACCATTTCTAGGAACTAAGAAGCCGGTGTTTAAAGCTCATGGCTCATCTAACAGGGACGCTATTATGTCTGGGATTTTAACGCTGATAAAATTCGTTGAAGAAGATGTTACTGATAAATTAAAAAAGGAGTTAGCAAATGAATAAAGAAATTTATGAAAAAGTTGTTGAAGGCTTAAAAAAGGAATTTAATAGAGACGATATAGACGAAAAAACAAGATTTGTAGAAGATCTTAAAGCGGATTCAGTACGCTTATTGGAAATCGTAATGGATGTAGAAGAAGAATTTGATATAGAACTTGATGACGAAAAGTTATCTGAGTTAAAAAATGTAGAAGATGTAGTTAATGAAATTGAAAGGGCACAAGGAAAATAGTTGTGGACAAAGCTAGAATTGAAATGCTACATGACCTAGAAGAAAAATTAGATTACAGGTTTACAGATATTAATCTGTTAAACCTGGCTTTTTTTCATAGCTCATACGGAAATGAAAACAAATCATATAAAGATATTTCAAACGAAAGATTGGAATTTTTAGGAGATGCAGTCTTGGATCTAATTGTTAGTGACTTCTTGTATAATAGTAAATCTTCGTTAAAAGAAGGTGCTATGACAAAGATTAGAAGTCAAATGGTATGTGAAAAATCTTTCTCAAATATGGCCAAGTATTTAGAATTAGGAAAATATTTAATGATGGGTCACGGTGAATTTATTTCAGGTGGCAGTGAAAAACCTAGTGTACTTGCTGATACTTTCGAAGCAGTTTTTGGTGCAATATATTTGGATTCTGGTTATGAATCGGCTTTTAAAATTGTAGAAAATAAGTTTAAAAGTCTATTCATAGCTGAAATAGAAACAAAGTCTAGTTTTATTGACTATAAGACTATGTTACAGGAAAATAATCAAAAAAATTCAAGAGATAAATTAAAGTACAAGATTGTTAAAGAAGAAGGCCCAGATCACGACAAGAAATTCTATGTTGATGTTTATGAAGGTAACTTGGTTATAGGATCTGGATTTGGATCTTCAAAAAAACATGCAGAACAAGATGCTGCAAGAAACGCCTTGATTAAATTAAGGGTAATAAATGAGTAAGAAAAATTACATTGTATCATTGTTCATTCCTCATTTAGGATGTCCAAATGATTGCATTTTCTGTAATCAACGCAAAATTACAAATTATATCGAAGTTGTTAAAAAAGATGAAATAATAAATGAAATAAGAAATCAACTTGCAAATTTTCCTAATAAAAGTCAAGAAGATATTCAGATAGCTTTTTATGGTGGATCTTTTACAGGAATTGAAGAAACAGCTATGATAGACTATTTAAAAATAGCAAATGAATTCATTGAAGACGGTAAAGTTCGATCGATTAGACTTTCTACAAGACCTGATTATATTGATAAACACATTTTAAATATTCTTAAGGAATTTAAAGTAGAAACTATAGAGTTAGGCGTTCAATCAATGGTAGATAGTGTATTAGATTCAAATTTAAGATGTCACGATAGTAAGTGTGTTAAAACATCTTCTGAGCTGATAAAATCTATGGGATTTAGTTTAGGGCTCCAAATGATGACAGGCTTATACAAATCAACCACAGAGATGGACTTATATACTGCAGATGAATTAATCAAGTTACAACCTGATTTTGTCAGGATATATCCAACTTTAGTTATAAAGAATACTATGCTTGAAACTTTTACCAAAATTAATAAATATAGTCCGGAAAATTTGCACGATTCGGTCGAAAATTGTACCAAAATATATTTGAAATTTATAAACGCTAACATTCCAGTTATTAGATTAGGTCTATTAAATACAGAAAATATAAAACAAGGCGAAGATGTAGTTGCAGGGGCAATTCATCCAAATTATAGACAATTGGTAGAAGATAATTTGTACAGAAAAGTGGTAGATTATGTTTTGAAAAATGATAATCTTGAAACACTAGAAATACATGCCAAACCAAATATTTTGAATAATTTTGTCGGCTATAATGGGGAAAACAAAAAATATTTTAAAGAAAAATATGGATTAAAAACAATAAAATATTCTAATTCTAATAATAACTTCTTAGTGTTAGATCATATTAACAAAATTGATATTAATTTAGAAAATATTTTTAAATATATTGAAAAAGAGGTGTAGCTGTGGGATTAAAATCAGTTGAAATACAAGGTTTTAAGTCCTTTAAAGATAAAATAAAATTGAATTTTGATAATCCCATAACAGCAATTGTTGGGCCAAATGGTAGCGGAAAGTCAAATATTTCTGATGCTATTTTATGGGTTTTAGGTGAACAATCAGCAAAAAATCTCCGTGGGAATAAAATGCAAGATGTTATTTTTGCTGGAACTCAGAAGGAAAAACCTGTTAACTTTGCACAAGTTTCCATAACATTCGAAAATGACTTATGGAAAGAGATTGATTATCAAGAAATCACAGTAACAAGAAGAGTTTTCCGTACTGGTGAAAGTGAATATTACATTAATAAAAACCAAGTTCGTTTAAAAGATGTAAAGGAATTGTTTTTAAATACTGGAATCGGAAAAGAAGGGTATTCTGTAATAGGTCAAGGTAAAATCGACGAAATTCTGTCATCAAAAAGTGAAGATAGAAGGGAATTATTCGAAGAAGCATCTGGAATTTCCAAACAAAAATATATTAAAGAGCAAAGTGTTAAAAAACTTGAACAAACTAATGAGAATTTACTAAGAATTGAAGATATATTGATTTCACAAGTCGATAGATTAAAATATTTAGAAAAAGAAAGTAAAAAAGCTAAAAAAGGAATTATTCTAGAAGAAAAACTAAAAGAGATGGAAATTCAAAAAGCTTTATTGGATATCGAAAAACTTTCTATTACACTAAGTGATGTCATTGAGAAAAAAGAAAATAATGATAAAAGCTTGATTGACTTAAAATCAAAACTTGTAAGATTTGAAAATAAAAGAAATGATTTATTAAAAAGCATCAATAAAATAGATATCGATACAGAATTGAAAATCTCTAATTTAGCTGATATTAAGAGTCAAAAAATAAAAAACGAATCAGATATTCAATTGAATGATGAAAGACTTAAAAACAGCAACACTGAATTAGAGAGATTAACAAAAGAAAACGAGAATTATTCATCAGAAATTAAAAATTTAACATCAAAAATTGATAATTTACAAAATACAATAAAGAACTCTGAGAAAAAGCTTGAAGAAATAAATTCAAATTTAGAAAAATTGAATATTGATGATTCTGAAGATGAACTTAACATTAAAAAAGAATTGAGCGATAAGAACTCAGAAAAATTAAATGAATTACAGTCAATTTATACACAACATATTATAGAAAAATCTTCACGTGATGCTATTGAACAAGAAAGATTGAAAGAAATATCAGAAGTAAAAAAGCAAAAAGAAGAATCTGAATTCAAATTAACTCAACTAGTAAAATCATTACAAAATTTCGAAGCAATAATCAGTGATTATGACAGAAGTTTAGGTAATTTGAACAAAGATAAAGAACAAATTTCTAGAATTATTAAAGATAAAGAAAAGTCTTTACTTGATTTAAAGGAAAAATTATCGAACTTAAAAGAAGAATCTATAACTAACAAAAACAAATATATGTTTCTAAAAAATACCATAGATAATCACGAAGGATACAACTTTACAGTTCAAAACTTTTTTAAAAAGTTAAATCCTAGTTTACAAGATAAAGTAATAGGGACACTTGGGGATTTAATCAGTGTAGAAAAGCAGTATGAGAAATCTGTTGATGCAATAATGTCATCAGCGTTTCAAAATATAATTGTCTGGAATGAAAATGATGGTAAGGAATTAATTAATTTTTTGAAGTCAAATAAGATAGGAAGACTTACTTTTTTACCATTAAATAAAATAAAATCTAGAAATTATGATTATGTAAAAGATAAATTGGTACTTGGACATTTAAATGAATTTATAAAATCTGATGAAAAATTTAGGGATATTGTAGATTATTTTGCACAGAAAACACTTGTCACTCAAAATATGGAAGATGCTATTAACGTAAGTTCGAAATACAAAAACTATAGAATAGTTACATTAGATGGTGATATCATTAATAGTTGGGGTTCAATGGTAGGTGGATATAAAAAGCCTTCCAATTACTCAATACTATCAACAAAAAATAGTTTAAATTCTGTTGAAAATTTGTATAAAAACTGTGTTAATGAATACAACGATTTGAAAAAAATATACGAAGAAAATATTGATATTGTTAATCAAAACAAATCCGATTTAGAAATTATTGAAGATAAGATTGTAAAATTAAGAACTGAAAAGGATGCTTGTAATATCAACATAAAAGACAAACAGTTTGAGATTAAATATTTGAGGTCTAGTATTAGTGATTTTGATAATAAGTTAAATTCAAATACTATACAAAGTGAAGCCAATGATTTACAAGAAACTGATTTAAAAAATCAAATTGTAGAATTAGAAAATGTTTTAAAAGAATTAAGTGTTGAAATTGAGAAATTACAAGAACAATATAATTCGGAAAAAATGAATATAATTAGTTTAAAATCTGAATACTCTTCTGTACAAAGGGATTTAAATATATTTAATAATCAGTTAAATGATGCAAAAATCAGAAAAGAATATTTGGAAGATAACTTTAAAGTTAATTCAGTTAAAATTGATGAAATTCATAAAAGTATTTCTAAATACAAAAGCCATAAAAATGATATAAAATCTAAAACTGTTGATTATGATGATATTATTTCTGGGCTAAATAATGAAATTTTATATATGAAGTCCAATATGAATGAATTTAAATCAGAGTTAACAAAGATTGAGCAATCAATATATGATTCAAATGCTAGTGTTCAAAAAATAGAAATTAGCAATAACTCATTAATCGAAAAGGCTTTAAATACAACAGAGAAGTTAAATAATATTAAAATAGATATTAATGAGCTCTATGATATTAATATCGACACAATAGAATCTAATTCTGATATTAAAATTAGTCAGAAAGAAATCAATAAAATTATCAATGATTTAAGAAATATAGGTTCTTTTTCTGTAGATAGTATTCAAGAATATGAATCAGTTAAAAAAGAATTTGATTTTATGACTAAGAGTAAAAATGATTTAATTGAATCCAGGGCAGATATCATGAGCGCTATTAATAAGCTTAATAGAGAAATGAAAGAAGTATTCACCAAAAAATTTGAAGAAATAAATACAAAATTTATTGCGATTTTTAAACAACTTTTTAATGGAGGATATGCAAGTCTTAAATTGACCGAAGATGATGTTCTAAGTTCTGGAATTGAAATAACTGCTCAACCACCTGGGAAAATGGAATAAGTATGGAAAAAGATGGAATATCTAAAATGATTAAATTAGATGTAGATAGGAGAGAGATATGCTAAATAAGTTCTTTGATAAGTTTAAGTCTAAAAAAGATTACGAAGAAACAAAAAATACAGAAGAAGATTTACAACAAGAAGAATTAGAAATTAGTCAATCCAATGAAAATATAGAAATAAGCGAAGAAGTTAATGATTCTGAAAAAGTCGTTGAAGAAAAGAATGAAAAGTCTGAAACTGATAACGAAAAATACCAAGAACAATCTGAAGAAATGATCGAAGATAAAGAAGAAAATAAGGAAGGATTTTTTGAAAAATTAAAGAATTCATTACTTAAAACTCGTGACAATATTTCTAATAAGATTGATCAAGTTTTAGCCAATTATAGAACGGTTGATGAAGAATTATTCGAAGAAATTGAAGAAACTTTGATTTCCGCTGACATTGGTGTTGAAACTACATTAAAGATTGTTGCTCAATTGAGAGATAAAGTAAAACTTAATAACATCCAAGATCCAAGTAAAATAAAAAATGTTTTGGCTGATATTTTAAAAGAAAATATAATTAATGATAAGATTGACAATAACTTAAATGTAGATGATAAAACTATTATTTTAGTAGTCGGCGTAAATGGTGTAGGAAAAACTACTACGATTGGTAAATTAGCCATGAAATTCAAAAAAGATGGGAAAAAAGTTTTGATGGTTGCAGCCGATACTTTTAGAGCAGCAGCTATAGAGCAGCTTACTGAATGGGCAAATAGATCTAAGGTTGATATTATCAGCCATAAAGAAGGATCTGATCCAGCAAGCGTTGTTTTTGATGGAGTTAGTGCTATGAAGAGTAGAGATGCAGATATATTAATTTGCGATACAGCTGGAAGGCTTCATAATAAGAAGAATTTAATGAATGAATTGAATAAAATAAAGAGAGTTATTGAAAAAGAATATCCAGAAGCTAAAAAAGAAATTTTATTAATTGTAGATGGCACAACTGGACAAAATGCTATTATTCAAGCAAAAGAATTTATGAATGCAACTGATTTAACAGGTGCTATAATTACAAAACTAGATGGTACAGCTAAAGGTGGAATGATATTTCCACTTGAAATGGAATTGGGAATTCCAGTAAAATTTATTGGAATTGGCGAACAAGTAAATGATTTGGTTAAGTTTGAGCCAGAAAAATTTATAGAAGCAATAATAAATTAAAATTGAATTTTTTTTCATTTTTTGATAAAATTTGTGTGTGGAGGAATAACATGGATAATAAATTTAATAACGGATCTGTTAAGATCTCTAATGACATAATTTCACTTATTGCAGCAGAAGCTTGCATGGAAGTTGAAGGTGTAAAAGCTATTATGACACCACAATCAGAAAAAGTAAATATACAAAAAGGAGCTCAAAAATCAGTAATCATTGAAATTCTTGACAATGCTGTAAATGTAAGAGCCCATATTGAAGTAGATTCTGATTATAACATCAAGGATGTATGCTATAAGGTGCAAAAGAAAATAAAAGAAAATATCGGCATGATGACTGGGTTAGTTGTCATAAATGTAGATGTTGTTTGTGAGAAAATAAGTATTTAATGTAACCCTCTTATCAGAGGGTTATTTTCTTGGAGGAAATATGTCAAGAAGACAATCTAGAAAAAGCGCAATGCAATTAATCTATGAAATGAATATGAATGGAGATTATGATAAAAATAGAATTGAAGAATTTTGTAAATATCAGAATATTAATAAAAATGATATAGTATTTTTCAAAGAAATTGTATTAAATTTTATTGAACATATTGATGACATAGTAAATATTATAGAAAATAACACAAAACAATGGAACTTGGACAGAATTAATAAACTAGATTTATCGATTTTACAAGTTGGTGTTTGCGAAATTCTATACGTGGAAAGCACACCAGATAGTGTTGCAATTAATGAAGCCGTTGAATTAGCGAAAGAATATTCTACAGAAAAATCATACAGTTTCATCAACGGCATATTAGGCTCTGTATTAAAGAGAAAAGAAAATGCAAGTTTATAGTGTTAAAGAGATTTCTGATTATATTCAAAATACTTTGAAGAAAGATCCAATTTTATCCAATGTGTGGATAGAAGGTGAGATTTCAAATTTTAATAAAAATATTTCAGGACATGTTTATTTTAGATTAAAAGATGAAAAAGCATTGATTTCTTGTATGATTTTTAAAACAATGTCTCTTGCAAAAACTATAAACTTAAAAGATGGAGACAAAGTTCAATTAAGAGGGAGCATAACAACATATCAAGGATCAAGCACTTATCAACTTCTTGTAAAAGAATGTAAGAAAGCAGGCACTGGAGACCTTTTTCAAAAGTATTTAGAGTTAAAAGAAAAGCTTGAACGAGAAGGCTTTTTTTCGGAATCAACAAAAAAATCTATAACTAAATATCCTAAAGCTATTGGCGTGATTACATCTTCTACAGGAGCGGCCGTGAATGATATTTGTAGAACAATAAAGAGAAGATATCCTATTTGCGATATTTTGATATATCATTGTGTTGTTCAAGGAGAGCAATCGTCAGAATCTATTATACAAGGCATTAAATATATGGATGAGCAAAATCTAGATACTCTTATAGTAGGAAGAGGCGGTGGTAGTTTTGAGGATCTAAATTCATATAATGATGAAAATCTTTTAAAAACTATTTACAATGCAAAGACTCCTATAATTAGTGCCGTAGGTCATGAAAATGACTTTATGCTTTCTGATTTTGTAGCGGATTTAAGGGCATCTACTCCAACAGCAGCTGCTGAGCTAGCCACTGCTGATTTTGATGAATTAAAATATTTTTTACAAGAAAGCTACGCTAAAATTAATAGAATTTTGATGAGAAGATTTGAAGATGAAAATCAAGAATTAGAATATTATGGTAAGCAATTGGAATTTTTAGGTCCCAAAAACATTATTAAAGAACACATGGATAATCTTCAACTTTTGAAGGATAGCTTAAAAAAAGCTTATAAGAAAAATTTGGAAGATAAGTACAATGAAGAATTAAATATTTATCATAAATTAAACTTGTTGAAACCTGATAAGCTATTATCTTTAGAAATCGAAAAACTAAATAAAATTCGAATAACAATGATTAAAAATTTGATCTCAAATATTAATTACAAAGAATTGATTTTAGACTCATATAAAAATAACTTATTGCATTTGAATCCAAGTACAATTTTAGAGAAGGGATATGCAAAAGTACTAAAGAATTATAAGAGTATTTCTTCTATTGATGATGTTATGGAGAACGAAAAAATTGTCTTAATTATGAAAGATGGTAAAATTGATACAACTGTTCAAAATAAGGAGAAATTCAATGAATGAATATAGAGAATACGATGAAGGATTAAAAAGACTAAGTGACATCGTTGAAAAGTTGGAAGACAGAGAGCTGAGTCTTGAAGAAAATATAAAATTATACGAAGAAGGCATGAAGCTTCACAAGAGATTAAGTTCTATTTTAAAAGAACAAGAAGGCAAAATAACTTTGATTAAAGATAACAAAGAAGAAGATTTTCAAATAAACATGCTTTTAAGTGATGATAATGAATAGTAAGGAAATTATAAATTTAATAAACACTTCATTAAAAGACTTAAAATTTTCCGATGATAAAATTGGCGAAGCTATGCAATACACCATTGTTGACGATGGTGCAAAAAGATTAAGGCCACTTTTGTTTTTGTTAACTTATCAAATGTTTAATGAATCGATAACTGAATCTGTAAATTACGCTATTGCCATAGAATTAATTCACAATTATTCATTAGTGCATGATGATTTAGAATGTATGGATAATGACGAATATAGAAGAGGAAAGTTAACGGTTCATAAAAAATACGGAGAAGATATTGCAGTTTTAGTAGGGGATGCACTTTTAAATTATTCATTTGAAGTATTATCTGAATCGATTAAGAACGAAATTGACGCAAAGTGTGCAAATTATATCGTAAAAAAATCAGGATGTTTTGGGATGATAAAAGGTCAACTTTTGGATATTGACAGTGAGATTTCTGAAAAAAATATTATTGAAATTTACGATAAAAAAACGTGTAATTTACTTAAAGCAGCTACTGTATCTGCTGGAATTTTAAGTAAAGTTGACGATAATATATTATTAAAACTAGAAGATTATGCTTTTAATCTAGGAATGGCATTTCAAATAATTGATGACATTATGGATTATGAAAATGATGAAAAAATTAATAAAAAAACTTATGTCACTATTTTTGGAAAAGAAAAAGGCATTGAAGATGCAAATCAGTACTCTCGTAAAGCTATAGATTGTATTAAGGATATCGATAATTCTCAACCTTTAATCGAAATTACAAATAAACTGTTGGACAGGAAATATTAATATGAGAATCGATTTGTATTTGTGCAAAAAAAACTTTGCATCTTCTAGAGCAAAGGCAAAATCTTTGATTGAGAATGAATTGGTTTATTATAAAGGTAATCTAGTAAAGAAACCATCACTTGATATAAATTCTGATGAAGTTGAAGTAAAAGAACATACTGAATACGTTGGGAGAGGTGCTTTAAAGCTTTTAAAAGCTTTTGAGGTATTTAACATAGGTAAGCATGATTTGTGCTTAGATATAGGCTCATCTACTGGTGGATTTACTCAGGTTTTATTAAAAAACAATGCAAAGGAAGTCTATGCTATTGATGTTGGTGATAATCAAATGGTTGATGAACTTAGACAGGATAGCAGGGTTAAATTATTCGAAAATACAAATTTTCGAAATATTAATGTAGATGAGTATCCGAAATTTGATTTGATAGTATGCGATGTATCTTTTATATCATTGAAAATGATTATTCCAAATGCCGCTAAAATGCTAAAAAATAATGGAGAAATGATATTTTTGATAAAGCCGCAATTTGAATTAAAATCAAAAAATCATATAATTAATAATAAAAAGGAACATTTATCTATAATAAATGATATTAATAATTATCTAAATGATGAAGGATTGTATATTTCTGAGATGACACATAGTCCAATAAAAGGTAAGAGTGGAAATATAGAGTATTTAATCCATATTACGACTTTAGATAATAAAAATATAAAATTCAAGGATGTTGTGGAGACAGCATTTAATAAATTGAGGTAGAAATATGAAAAAATACACAAGACAAAGATTAATTCTAGACTTAATAGAAGAAAATGAAATAAGAACTCAGGAAGAACTTTCTGACTATTTAGAAGCTCATGGAGTTAGAGCTACACAAGCTACTATTTCTAGAGATATAAAAGAATTAAGAATATCAAAAGTTCAAACTAGAGAAGGCGAATATCATTATGCGATAATTGACACCGTACACGATTCATTAAACGAAAGATTAGATAAGATTTTCAGATCTGCAGTATTGACTATCAAGCATAATGAAGATATGGTAATTATCAAAACAATATCTCACACTGCAACAGTATGTGGTATGGCAATTACCAACGCTAAATTAGACAATATAGCAGGAATTCTAACAGGTAACGATACTATTTATATAACTGTTGAAGATAAGTCTGGATTGGAAAAATTAGTTTCAGAAATCAAATCAATCATCAGGTAATAAAATGTTAAATTCTCTTTATATAGAAAATTTTGCGATAATTGACAAAATCAATGTCGATTTTACAGATGGACTTAATATCATAACTGGGGAAACTGGTTCAGGAAAATCAATTTTGATAGAAGCTTTTGAACTTCTTCTAGGACAAAGATTTAACAAAAGTTTTATCAGAGATTCTTCAAAAAAAACTATTGTTGAAGCGACATTTACAATAGCTGATAATTCTAAAATTAAATTTTTAGAAGACATGGGATACAATGTTGAAGATGGAGTAATAATAATTTCAAGAATTGTAGATACTAATTTAAAAAGTATAAATAAATTAAACAATAGATCAATCACGCTTAACACACTAAATGAATTAATGAGTAAATTTGTTGACATTCATGGACAAAATGGAACTCAATCACTATTGAACAAGGATTTTTATCTAGATTTAATTGATTCTTTTGATAAGGAAGAAACTTTTAAAATCAAAACTGAGTTAAGGGAAATTCTCAATAATATTGCAGAATACAAAAAAGCGTACAAGAGTTTTAATATTTCAAACGAAGAAAAGGATAGACAACTCGATATAATAAATTATCAAATTGAAGAAATATCACAAATAGATCTTGAGAACTTGGATGAAGAAGAACTTGAAAATGAATATAATAAACTATCGAATGTTAATTTGATTAAAAATAATATCGGTGAAATATTAAACATGTATTCGGATGAAAACTACAATGAACAAGATATAAACACTATGTTTAATATTGTTTTAAGCAAAATGGACTCAATCTGTGAGTTTGATAATGAAGTGAATTCTTTTAAGCAAGATTTGGATAAGATTTATTATGAGATGGACGACTTGTTCTCAAGGATTAGTTCATATTCATCAAGCATTTATCAAGATGAGTTCAAACTAAATGATTTAGAAAATAAAATAGCAATAATTACAAATTTAAAGAGAAAATACGGAAAATCTATTGATGATATAATTTCATTTAGAAAAGATTTGGAACGTAGACTTAAAGAACTGAATGAAATTACAGAAAATAAAAGAAAATTCAAGAAATTAATTGATTCAGACAAGCAGAAGGGGATTGAATTATCAGATAGACTTCATAAAATTAGAAAAAAAATTGTTTCTAAATTAGAAAAATTGATTGTTCAAAATCTAAAAGATTTGAATATGAAACATGCTGATTTTCAGGTCAAATTTGAAAAGCTTTCTGATTTCAATGAAAAAGGTTATGATTCATTGGATTTTCTAATTAAAACAAATTTAGGGCAAGATTTAAAACCAATGGTATCTATTGCATCTGGTGGAGAAATTTCACGTATTATGCTTGGATTTAAGTCAGTTATATCAGATTTTGAAGATATCAATACTCTTATTTTTGACGAAATTGATACTGGAATTAGTGGTAGGACGGCATTGGTAGTAGGTGAAAAACTTATTGATTTATCAAAAGATAAGCAAGTGATTTCAATAAGTCATTTACCTCAAATAGCTTCATTGAGCGATAATCACATTTTAATTGAAAAGATTGATTGTAATAACGAAACAAAATCAATTTTAAAAGTATTAACTCCTGAAGAAAAGGTAAATGAAATTTCGAGATTGATCGGTGGAATAAACATCACAGAAACGACAATTGAACAAGCAAAATTAATGATCAATCAAGCAAATGAATTAAAAAATGATAGGAGATAATTATGGATTATGAAGAAAAAACTATAAAGAGTGAAATGATATATGAGGGAAGAATTTTAAACCTCAGATTAGATACGGTTGAACTTCCAAATAGAAAATACTCTAAAAGAGAAATTGTTGAACACGCAAATGCTGTGTGCATAATTGCGGTAAAAGATAATAAATTATTTTTTGTGAGTCAATATAGAAAAGCTATAGACCAACAATTAATGGAATTACCAGCAGGGTTAATTGAACACAATGAAACACCAAAAGACGCGGCGATAAGAGAGATGAGGGAAGAAATAGGTTATAATTGCAAGAATTTAACTTATCTGTTCGATGCTTATTCTTCTCCGGGTTTTAGTGATGAAAAAGTAAGTTTCTTTTTGGCTGAAGAATTATTCAGAGACGAACTAGAAGCAGATGATGACGAATTTTTAAATATAGAACTCATCGAACAAGAAAAATTAATGCAAATGATAGAAGATGGAGCTATTGTTGACGGGAAGACAATTATGGGAATTCTATATTTTTTAAGGAATGTGAATAAATGCTAGAAACGATAAATCATTATATTATAATTATACTTGTATTACTTCCAACTATTGTTCTCCATGAACTTGCTCATGGTTATGTTGCTTACTGGATGGGTGATAATACGGCTAAAAGCATGGGTAGATTAAGCTTCAATCCTATTGATCACATTGATCCATTAGGTGCAATTAGTTTGATTTTATTCAAGTTTGGTTGGGCAAAGCCAGTTCCAATTAACTCATACAATTTTAGGAACAGACATTTAGGGATGTTCTTGGTTTCAATTGCAGGAGTTACAGTAAATTTAATTTTAGGACTTATATTTTCGTTTTTATATGTTAAATTTTCTCATGTAAATCCTGTAGTATCAGAAATTTTGAGTTTATTTATTGTATACAATGTGTATTTTGCTGTATTTAACTTAATACCCGTTCCACCTTTAGATGGTTCTAAGGTTATAACTGCTTTTTTTCCAGGAAAATTTTTAGATTTTATGGCAAAATATGAAAAATACACTTATTTTATATTGCTTATATTAATTTTTTCAGGTGTGTTGGGTAAAGTTTTAACGCCTATAACATCATTTATAATTGATAAGTTTTTAAGGTTAGCAATTGCACTATGAGTTTAATTATTGAAACTGAAGAATTCAACGGTCCAATGGATCTTTTATTAAATTTGGTTGAAAAAGAAAAAATTGATATAGAAAATGTTGATTTAGCAAAAATTACAAATAAATTCATTGAAGAAGTTGAGAATTTGAAAAATCATTCTACTAAAGATTTGACTGATTTCATTTACTTAGCTTCTACTTTGTTATATATAAAATCAAAAAAATTATTACCCAAAAATGATTTTGATGAAGATGATCAGATAGATGAAGATTTAATTAAACAACGATTAATAGAATATAAAAAATTTAAAGAAATCTCTAAACAATTGATTGAATTAGAAAACATCTCATCGAAACATTTTAGAAAAATTCAAGAGGATTTATCGGTTTATCAATCTGAAAAAGAAAATTTGATTGTTCCTGACATTAATTTATTATCTGAAACTTTGTTAGAAATATTAAATAAGGTAGATAATAGAATTGTCATTGAAGAAACAGAAATTATAGAAGCGGAAGAATATAAGATTGAAGATTGTATTGAAGATATATTGTGGAAGGTAGAAAAAAATAACAAATATAGTTTTTCATATTTTTTATCCAAAAAGACCAATAGAAATGAAGTTATATCTGTTTTTTTAGCTTTACTAGAATTATTAAAATCCAACATACTAAAAGTTGTAAAAAATGAGGGTAATACGGAAATATTAATGAGGTAATTATGGAAGATAAAATTATTCGAAATAAAATTGAATCTTTACTTTTCTTATGGGGTGAACCATTAGATATTTCTTCAATATCTGAAGCTATAAACCTTGGCAAAAAAGAAACTAGAAATATGCTCGATGATTTAATTAAAGAATACGAATATAGAAACACTTCTCTGGAAATCAGATGCATCAACGATAGCTACCAAATTCAAACGAAAAAAGAATACTACGAATTTTTAAAAGAAATTTTTGTGAAAAATAAAAATACAAGATTAACTAATACCACCATGGAAGTTTTATCGATTATAGCTTACAAACAACCAATAACAAGAATTGAATTCTTGTATTATTTTAATATTAATTCTTTGGAAGATCTTCCTAAATTAAACGAAATAGAAAAACTTATTAAGGAAAAAGAAAATGAGAATAAATAAGTTAATCGCGCAAAGTGGATATTGTTCTAGAAGAAAGGCTGATGAACTAATCAAAAACTCAAAAGTTTGTGTCAACGGGACAATACTTTTAGATTTATCGTATCAAGTAAATGATGGTGACATTGTTGAAGTTGAAGGTAAGAAAATTAGAAAAAAAGAAGAAAAAGTTTATATTGCTATCAATAAACCTGTTGGATATACTTCAACAGTTAAGGATAAATTCGCTAATAAAAAAGTTGTTGATTTAATTAAATCTAATACAAGGGTTTATCCAGTTGGTCGTTTGGATAAGGATTCTCATGGATTATTAATATTAACGAATGATGGTGATTTAACTTATGAATTAACTCATCCTAAATTTGAGCATAAAAAAGTTTACGAGGTTTTAGTTAAAGGTAAACCAACCAAAAACAAAATACAAGAATTAAAAAATGGAATAATATTAGATGGTTATAAATTAAAAAAATCAAATATAGAATTTATTGCCAATGTAAAAGACAATACAAAATACATGGTAACTATTTATGAGGGTAGGAACAGACAAATTAGAAGAATGTTTGATTATATAAATCATCCGGTTTTAGATTTGAAAAGGGTTCAGATTGGTAATTACAAGATGGACGATAATTTAAAAAGCGGAGAATACGTACTGTTAAAGAGAAAAGATTTGGACTTAATAAGAGGTAAATATGATTGAAGTTAGACTTGCAAATAACAAAGACGAAGAAATTTTAAAAAATTTTAACTTAAAAATAGAAGATATTGTAGGGGATTTTTGCTTTATATATATTGACGACTTAAAACCAAAAGGGTATTCTCTGATTAGGACAGAAGATAAAAGAGCAAATATAGCAGATTTTCAATTACAAGAGGAGAATTCTAACAAGTTATTTTTTCTAAAAAGTATAGGGATGAATTTGAGAGATTTTGGTATTGAAGAGTTTTATGATAATAATGGTTTAGTAAAATCATTTTTTGAAAATCAAGGCAAAATAGACTTTAATCTACTTTTTAGGGGAAGCTGTAATGATTTATAACAATACTAAAACATTAGTTGAATCATTGATGAAAGATAAAATTCCAACTTCAAAAATTTGTTTAGATATGACATTTGGAAACGGAAACGATTCATACAAAATGTTATCCATAAACGAAACCATTGAAGTTTATGGGTTTGATATCCAAAAAGATTGTATAGATAATTCTAGAAAATTTGAGAACTTGAAAGTTATTAACGATTCTCATCTAAATTTTGACAAATATATTAATCAGAAAATTGATTTTGTGGTGTTTAATTTGGGATACCTTCCAGGTGGAGATAAAAAAATAACTACTGATTATGATACTGTAATTAAAACTTTAGATAAACTTTTGAAAGTGCTAAGCACAGAAGGTCAAGTTGTTATTACTTTCTATCCTGGGCACAAGCCAGGACTTGAAGAAAGTATAAACATAATCGCATATCTTCATAAATTAAACCAAAAAGAATTCAATGTTATTAGATACGATTTTATAAATCAAATAAACAATCCACCTTTTGTATGCTTAATTGAAAGGATTAAATAATGAATGTAGCGATAATAGGAGCAGGTGCAGCAGGATTAATGGCTGCAAGCTTCATTAAAGATGAATATGAAATTCATATTTTTGATCATAATGAAAAAATAGGTAAGAAATTGTTCATTACCGGAAAAGGAAGATGCAACATTACCAATTCATGTGATATACAAGAATTAATTGAAAATATTAATACAAACAAATATTTTTGTTACAGCCCATTTTATGACTTTACTAACGAACAAGTCATAAATTTTTTTAATTCAAATGGTCTTAGAACAAAAGTCGAACGTGGAAATAGGGTTTTTCCACAGAGTGATAAATCATCAGATGTGATTAAAGTATTTGAAAAAATATTGAAGGATAAAAATGTACATTTGCACTTAAATGAGCAGGTAAACAAAATTTACAAATCTAATAAATTTTATCTGACTACAAACCGTGATGAATATGGATTTGATAAAGTTATCATAGCCTGTGGAGGTAAATCATATCCAAATACCGGCTCAGATGGATCTCTTTACAGTCAAATAACCAAGCTAGGTCATACTATCCACGAAATGAAGCCTGGTTTGAGTGCAATTATTTTAAAAGAAAATGTGGAAGAATTAGAGGGAGTTAGTCTTAAAAACGTCGGACTAAAATGTTATTTGAATAAGAAATTGATATACGATGATATAGGTGAAATGATTTTTACAAGAAAAGGAATTTCAGGTCCCTTAGTACTTACTTTATCAAGTATATTGTGCAATAAAAATGGTGACATTAAAATATCGATAGATTTGAAACCAGGATTGACAGATCAAAAACTTGATGATAGGATTTTAAGAGATTTCAGCGAAAATCAAAACAAAACAATTGAAAATGCTATAAGTAAAATAACAATCAAAAAATTAATACTGCCAATTTTAAAATCTGCAAGTATAAATCCAAATAAAAAAGTAAATGAAATAACAAAATATGAACGTGATAATTTAAGAAGAATTTTAAAAAGTTTTGATTTTACTTATGTATCAAATGAAAAGCTTGATTACGCAATAATTAGTGTGGGAGGAGTCGATGTTAATGAGATTGATCCAAGCACAATGGAATCTAAAATTGTAAAAGACCTATATTTTTGTGGAGAAGTAATTGATGTTGATGGTTTTACAGGAGGATTTAACTTACAATTTGCTTTTTCAACGGGTTATTTAGCGGGGATAAATATATGAAAAAAATCAAATACGAAAATGAATCAAAACTTTATGATGATATTAATGAATATATCAAAGACAAAAATTTTGACATATTATTGATATCGACGCCTAGAGTTATGAAAGAAATTTTCGACGATAGATTAATTAAAACAAATAAAAATATTTTGATCTCATCAAGAATGCTCAGAAAAAATGACGATGATAATGTTTATATTGAATTGATTAATAATGACGTATATTCTGTTACTGTTGATGGACCAAGTGGATCTGGTAAATCAACAGTTTGTAAATTAATCTCAAATATATTAAACATTGAATATTTGGATACGGGATCAATGTATCGTTCTCTTGCTTATTTTTGTTTGAAGAAAAATATAAATTTGGAAGACGAAGAAGAGGTCATGCATGTATTGAACAATTTGGACATAACATTTGAATCATCTAAGATTAAAGTTAATGGTGAATTCTTGAGAGATAAAATAAGAACTAATGATGTATCTATGGCAGCATCAAAAGTTTCAACATATTATTCTGTAAGGGAAAAATTAGTTGAAATTCAAAGACAGATTGCGAGCAACAAAGCGATTATTATTGATGGAAGAGATGCTGGTACTAACATACTAAAGAACGCTGATTACAAGTTTTATTTGGATGCATCACCCGAAGTTAGAGCCAAAAGAAGATTTAACGAACAAAAAGACGATTCATCTTATGAAACGATTCTAAAAGACATAAAATTAAGAGATGAACAGGATAAAAATAGAAAATATGCTCCTTTGAAACGAGCCGAAGATGCTGTTTATATAAATTCTGATGATATGAATATTGATGAAGTTGTTGAAAAAATAATAGAGATAATTAGAGGTAGAAATGTTTTATAGATTTGCAAGATTTTTATTGAAAATAGTATTTAAAATAAGATACAAATTAGTTGTTCATGGAAATACGAAACTTCCTGAAACTCCTTTAATTATTTGTGCAAATCACATAAATTTATGGGATCCAATTTTATTAGCGATAATTTTTGAGAGACCCATACGATTTATGGCAAAAAAAGAATTATTTGATAATAAATTTCTAGGTTTTTTACTAAACAAGTTTGGAGCTTTTCCGGTTGATAGAGATAATGTAAATATTAAAACGATAAAAGACGCTATCAAGCTTGTAAAAAACAATGAAGTTTTGGGAATATTTCCAGAAGGAACAAGAGTAAAAACAGTTAGTGAAGAAAATATGAAAACAGGAGTTGCTATGATTGCGTCAAGAGCAGGAGCAGATGTTATCCCAGTATTCATAAATTCTAATTATAAGTTCAGATCAAAAGTAGAAGTGTTTGTAAGAGATAAAATAGCTATATCAAGTTTTGATGATGTTTCAAAAGATATAAGAAATAAAGCAATAACTAGAGCTATATACGAAAATATTTACAAGGTGAATTGATGAATATAATAGTACAACAAAATGCGGGATTTTGTTATGGAGTTAAAAGAGCAATAGAGATAATTGAAAATGACCCATCAAAATTAAAGTATACTTTGGGTCAGCTTATCCATAACGAACAAGAATGTAAAAGATTAGAAGCTTTGGGTATAAAACAGATAGACGATTATACTCAAGCTGAGAAAGGCTCTACGATTTTTATTAGATCTCACGGTGCAACATTAAAATTAAAAGAAGAAATAAAAAATAATGGATACAAATTAGTAGATTTAACTTGCCCATCACTATTAAAAATTTATGAAAAAATAAATAAAAAACACGAAGAAGGTTACAAAATTATTATTATTGGAGATCCAAATCATCCGGAAATTATAGCGATGAAAGGACAAGTCGAAAATAGCCGACAAATGGCTTGTTTAGAGCTTTCTAAGAATGTCGATTGTATGATTGTGATTGGTGGCTTGAATAGTTCTAACACAAATAAATTGTATGATATTGCAAAACAAAATTGCAAAAAAGTTTTAAGAATTGAAACATACAAGGATATTTGTATCGATGATAGTATTATTGAATCTAAATTATTAGGTATTACAGCTGGTGCGTCCACACCGGCTTGGATTATTGAGGAGGTTGTAAATTTAATGGATAATTACAGCAAGGATTTTATGGAACAAGTTGAAGAAAGCATGAATAAGATTTACCCAAAAGAAATCGTAAAGGGTGAAGTTATTTATGTAACAGATGATGAAGTCATGGTTAATATTGGCTATAAGGCTGATGGTATTATTAAATTAGACGAATTATCAACAGAAGAAGGTAAATTACCTAAGGATTTGTACAAACAAGGCGACGAAATCGAAGTTTACGTTATTAAGCTAGATGACGGAGAAGGAAATGTTGTACTTTCTACAAAAAGAGTTGAAGGAATTAAAAACTGGAAGAATTTAGTTTCTAGTTTTGATAATGATTCAACTGTAGAAGCAAAAGTAACACAAGTAGTAAAAGGCGGCTTAATAGCTACAATTGATAATGTAAGAGCTTTTATACCAGGTTCTCAAGTAACTACTCACTTTGTAAAAGATTTATCTAAATATGTAGGAGAAACTTTGGTATGTAAAGTTTTGAATATAGATGAAAAGAAGAGACGTTTAGTTTTATCTCACAGAGCTGTTGTAGAAGCAGAACAAAAAGAAAT
>QWCQ01000605.1_pt1 | contig 21716 bp, 20 predicted proteins | sample 1972701 | NCBI WGS metagenome assembly QWCQ01 (sample SAMN09866704, study PRJNA288562) | Human gut metagenome isolate pre4_stool, whole genome shotgun sequencing... | reverse complement strand
ATATTTTTTTGTGATGTTTCGCCAGCTCGTTCAGTCCCGATGCGTCGGTTTTTAATAAAGACGCCATTTGATCGATAAAGGCACCGGTGCCTCCGGCGCAGATGCTGTTCATCCGCTGTTCCAAACTGCCGCGAAGATAAGTGATTTTAGAATCCTCTCCCCCCAGCTCGATGGCGATGTCGCTTTCGGGAATGTAGTGGGTAATGGCTTCCGTACCCGCCACCACTTCCTGAACGAAGGGAATATTTAAAAGCTCCGCCACGGCGATGCCGCCACTGCCGGTGACGTTCATCGTCGTGTCGTCGCCTGAAAATTTATCGTGAACCGTTTCCATAATGTCGGATACGGTTTTTTTCATATCGGAAAAATGTCGCCGATAAGTGGAAAATACAATCTTCTCCTCATCGTCCAGCGCCACAAGTTTCACCGTGGTGGAACCCACGTCTAAGCCCATGTGCAGCAACATTTTACAACCTTCTTTCTTATTAATACTGTTAGTTTTTACCATTGATGTAAATTATAACATTTTTTGATTAGAAGGGTAGGAATTCTTTTTATTTTAGTATACTTTCTTTATTCCAGACCATACCGATTCTATTTGTCGACGGAGATGCCGATGCCGTATGCCCCAATGCCCGTGTGGGCGCCGATGCTCGCCGGCAAGGGATCGTAGCGCACCTGCGCCCGAGGAAATCCGTTGATCGCCAGATCCAACCAGCGATCCCTTTCCTCTTCTTCGATTCCAAAGCCCGCCACGCCGATGCGAATGTGTTCGGGCTTTACGTTTGAGAAGCGGCGATCCACGTCTTTATGAAGGGCGTCGATCATTTTTAATTGGGCGCGGTACATACTCCCCCGCACTTTTCCGTAGCTGTCGATTTTTTCTCCGCGAAAGGTAAGCACGGGCTTTATGTTTAATACGGTGGCGATGGCCGCCGCCGAAGATGTAATTCTGCCGCCGTTTTTCAGCTGATCGAGACTGGATACGGAAAGGTAAATGGTGCTGTTCGGGCCGTCTTCTTCCAATCGGCGAAGGATTTTTTTGCCCGCCGTTTTTTTCTTCGCCAGGCGAAGAGCATCCATGACGGAATCTTTTTGCGTCACGGAAATGCGGCGATTATCCACTACGTGTACTTTCCCATCGTATTCCCGCGCCACCATCTTCGCCGAATTGCAAGAGCTGCTCAAACTGCTTGACATGGGAATGTAGACTACCTCGTCGTAGCCTTTCCCTAAAATACCGTCCAGTTTATCCATTAAAAGACCGATGGGCGGCTGCGACGTAGTGACCTTCTCGCCCTGTTCAAGAAAACGGCAAAGTTCTTCCTCGTTTAGATTTTCCCCTTCGTAATAGGTATTCTCCCCGACGATAACGGGCATGGGAATGATGAAGAGGCCTGCATCTTCATCCGGTGTATGAATACCGCTGTTGGTATCGGTTAAAATGGCAACTTTCATCCTTCGCTCCTTTTTCTTTTTTATCTTCTGATTCTAATTTTCTCTTTTGTTTAAATAATAGGCCACGCCGAAAGCCGCCAGGGAAACGACGATTTTGATGGCGATCATAAGTGCAAATTGCGGCGAAAGAGGATTTAAAATCACATCGCCTAATAAGGTATTGGTAACGACGCCGATGGAACAGCCCAATAAGGATGCCCCTAGGTAAACGGGGTAGGGCGTGTCACAGGCACCGAATTAAAACTTAGTATATCATATGGAAACCATCCGATGATGCGGACGATAAAATTTGAGAAGAATTCGTTTTTCTTCTGCATGACGATGACCTTCTCCATCTTCGGGTAGCGAGTCAATATATAATCGATCCCCGCCCCGCCGGCCCATCTTTCGAGGAAGTAGGGAATGCTCAGAGTAATGGCGAGGCCCATATGGCTGATGGCCAGGACTTTTAAAGGCGAATAGAGCATGCCGCCGGCGAGATAGTGGGAAGGCAGGGGGATAACGATGGAAAGGCTCTTATTGCCGAAGAGGAGGAGGAGCATAAGGGCCCCCGCGAGGGAATTTCCCTCCGTATGGGACAGGAGGCTTTCTACCGTCATATGCATGAGAAAAGTAGCTACGAGGGCCAATACGAACGATATAAGGGCGACGAATTGAATCCTTTTTACTTGCTTGTGCAGCCTTTGATTGTTGCCCTTTGTTTTGTTTCCCTTGGCCATAGCTTCGCCTTTCTATTTTCCTTCGGGATCTCCTTTCTCGATCAGTTCCGATGCCATTGAGTAGAGCCTTTCCATGCGTTCGTCCAGGGCGGCGCTCATTTCCGCACACTCTACCAGTTCTTCTTCGATAAATTCCGAATTGGGAAGTCCCTTTTTATAGCGGATTTTGTGCTCTAGACTGGCCCACCAATCCATGGAAATGGTGCGCAGCTGCACTTCCACCTTCATCATTTTCTTGTGATCGTGGAGATAAATGGGAATTTCTACGATCAGATGTAAGCTTCGATAGCCGTTTGGTTTCGGATTTTTTATATAGTCCTTTTTCTCGATGAGCTTAATATCGTCCTGCTCCAAAATAGAATCGGCGAGGGCGTAGAGATCGGCGGGAAAGGAACAGATTACCCGAACGCCGGCAATGTCGTGCAGGTTTTCTTCGATACTCTCCACCGTCAAGGGATAGCCCTTTCGCACCATCTTCTCTCGAATGCTCTCCGGGGTCTTTAATCGCGTGCGTATGGATTCGATGGGATTGCGATCGTATTGCATGGAGAGTTCCTCGCTCAATACGGCAAACTTCGTCTCTACCTCCATCATGGCGCAACGATAATAGCTCATAAGTTCTTTATAAGGCTGAAGGGACTTTCGCACCAATTCGGAAACTTTTTGATTTTCCAATTGTTCCAAAAGTCGGGCGGTCAGTCGGTTTTGAATATCTTCAAATTCCAAAGTAACACCTATTTCTTTTTACATAAACCATAAGCAATAAGGCCTTCACCTTATTGCTTATGGCTCCGTTTTTTAATTAACTCTCCCCGTACCACACCTTGTCGGCAGAGGGCTTCCAGCTTGCGGCATAGGGTTTGCATTTGCCGCATAGATGTTCCACCGTTTCCGGAGATTGGAGATCGGTAGAATGTACGTCGGTTTCGTTGACGATGCGCTGGAGAATTTCCGGATTTTCCAACATGGGGCAGGGTCTCAAGTGGTTTTCGTTGAAGGGTTGATTGTCGTGGTAGGCCATAAAGAGGGGCCGTTTCAGAATTTCCAAAAGGGAGTGGTCTCTGATGTTGGAATCCGAGTAGTGGATAAAGACGCAAGGCTCCGCGTCCCCGTTGGCGTTGATGTGGAAATAATTCCGTCCGCCGGCGATGCAGCCGTTCATATATTCCCCGTCGTTTTGGAAGTCCATGGTAAAGAGCCCTTCTCCGTGCTCCAAATTGCGAATGGCGCGAATGCGGTTTTTCGTGGCGAGTCGTTGCTCCGGCGTGGGGAGCAGCTCCACGGAAGCGTCGTTTCCTACGGGCATGTAGTGGAAATAGAGGGCGTAGCGGCAGCCTTTATCTACCATAAGATCGATAAATTCCTTGCTCGTTACGGATTCGCAGTTCTTCGAGGTGTAGCAGATGGAAGTACCGAAGATCAGTCCGTTTTCTTTTAACAGGTCCATGGTGTCCATAACACGGCCATAGACTCCTTCTCCCCTGCGGAAGTCGTTCACTTCCGGGGAGCCCTCCAAACTGATGGCGAGCATTAAATTGCCCACGCTCTTCATTTCGTCGCAGAAAGCCTGATCGACGAGTGTGCCATTTGTAAAGGCGAGGAACTCACAGTCCTTATGCTCTTTGCAAAGCTTAATAATATCGTCTCGTCTGACGAGGGGCTCGCCGCCGGTAAACATATAGAAGTGGATGCCCAGCTCCTTGCCCTGTCTTACAATATCGGACATTTCGTCGTACGATAAGTTCAATTTATTGCCGTACTCAGCAGCCCAGCAGCCGGTACAGTGAAGATTGCAGGCGCTGGTCGGATCCATGAGAATAAGCCAGGGAATATTGCAGCCGTGTTCTTTACGCATGGCGTGCATGGTCTTCGTACCGCTTAACATGGCTTCGAAACCTAAGTTGAGGGTCGTCGTTTTAATGACGTGAGGATCCAATTCGTCGAGGCCCCGATTTAGGTAATCGTTGAGGGCGGTGTCTTTATTTCCGACGAGCCCGCGGATCCAGTCGTAATCCAGTTCAAGCTCGTCCCCTTCCATGAATTTTTCCATTATGTCTACGAGCTTGAGCATTTCCCCTTCGCGGTCGTTGCGATTGACTTTTTTAAGTAAGACGTCGATTCCTAAACTCGCCGCCGTTCGTGCGGATAAGTGTGTAAGTTTTGCCATTACATTACCTCCTCATAATCGATACCGTGTTCTGTACCACGAATAAATTAAGGATGCCGTCGATGATTAAGTTGATTCCCATGAGCATGACGATGGCGCTGCGCCCTTCATAAGGTTTCATAAAGAGCATGGCCCCGGTTAAGGCGACCAGGAAGGAGCAGATCAAAATCATACGCCAACGTTTGATGCCGATCTTTCTGGCATCGAGAGCCGTCTGCATTCTTAATAGGGCGTCGATCAACATAAACAGCCCCATGCAGACGACGATAAGATCTAAAAATCTCGTCGTTTGAAAGAGCATGACGATGCCCAAGAGGCCCGATAAAATTCCCATGGCGAAATCAAATTGAAAGGCCAGTTGCAGTAAATCTCTCGAAAAATAACTATAGAGCTTTACCGCGCCGAAAAAGAGTAGAAATACTCCTCCCAATTTGCAAAACACCTCGGCGGTCATGGTAGGTTTTAATAAAAACAGAGCACCGAGGGCGATCAGGCCGACGGAAAAAGCGCTGTACATCTTTTTTACTTTTATTAAACGGTCCATTTTCTCACCTCGCTTAATTAAAGCATATCCCTCCCTGTACTTTATTCGTACAGACAAAAGAGGCAAAGTGTCTGAAATTCGAACACTTTGCCTCTTTTGTCTGATAAAATTCAGTTTTTTCCGTGAACTTGAATGTATGCATCGATCATAGGGCCGATAGTGGCGTAAAAGGAGTTTTCGATGGTCTCCATTAAATCCTCTTGAGAACCTTTCATCTTCCCCTCCACCCAGCGAAGGGTAGCCGCCAAAACGGCGTCGCTGTAAAAGTAGGTAATGTACTCTTTCCCCTTGAGGGAAAGTTTCGTGCTTTCGGATTCAACTTCCACGAAGCGGCCGATAAAGGAACTGACGGCGAATTCCACATAGCTTATAATGACCCGCCTACTTTTTGAGCGGTAGAGGTGGATGATGGCCTCCTTGTGTTCCATAAGAAACCGGACGGTTCGCAGGTATTCCTCGCCGAAAGTATTTTCCGGCCGACTATCTTCCCGAAATTTCATGCCCTCCCTTTGAAAGGCGCTTTCCAGAAGATCGTAAATATCCTCGTAGTGATAGTAGAATGTATTGCGATTTATTTCCGCCACTTCGATAATCTCTTTTACGGTGATCTTATCGAAAGATTTTTCCTTTAATAATTCCATAAACACGTCGATCATGGCCTCTTGCGTGTGCTTGCTCAACCGCTCACCTCCTCTTTATCGGCTTTCGCTTACAGCCGCCCCCACTTTAGGCACTAATTGTTTTTTACGGGAAAGGAGACCTTCCGCCATAAATTGATCCCCCTTGATCTTCGCGCCGAATTGGCGAGCCAAGGGCTCTTTAAAACTTCCCACGACGATGACTTCTGAAAGCTCCCTGAAAATATCAGTGATCATGAGGATAAAAGAGGAGATGGATTCTTTTTGAAGATAGTCCTCCATGGCCGCTTTTAACGGGCCTTCCACCGATTCCGTACTTTCCAAATCCATGGTGAAGATCTGGCAAATGCGCACGGTGTTGCCCTCAAAGGTAAAGTTTTTCACATCCGTATTTAAAAGTTCTTCCGGCTTTTTTCCCTCGAGGCTCGTACCCGCTTTAAACATTTTCATGGCGAAATCCTCCACGTCGATACCGGCAATTTTGCTCATTTTATTTAAAATGTAGCGATCCGTCGCCGTAGATGTGGGCGAACGGAAAAGAAGGGTGTCGGAAATAATGGCGGCACATAAAAGCCCTGCCACTTTCCTGGAAGGGGTGATGCCGTTTTCGAAAAACATTTTGGAAATAATCGTCGCCGTGGAGCCAAGGGGCTCGTTTCGGAAATAAATCGGCGACGACGTAGCCACATTGGCAACCCGGTGATGGTCTACGATTTGCACGATTTCCGCCCAATCCAAGTCGTCGATGGATTGGTTCCGTTCGTTGTGATCGACCAGAATAATCTTCTTCTTCACATCCGTAATGAGATGGTATCTGGAAATGCTGCCGACGACGCGGTTTTCGTCGTCCAACACGGGATAGGATCGGAAGCGGGATTCCGTCATTTTCTCCCGCACTTCGTCGATTAAATCGTCTTTGTGAAAGACCACCAGGTTTTCCTTCGTCATTACGTAACCTACGGGCACCGCTTGAGGTAAAATCCGCGCCACCATAAAAGTGGAAAGACCCGTGGAAATAACCGTTACATTATGTTCTTTGGCGAGCTTTAACAATCGCTCGTCCAATTGTGTGGAAATCGTAAGGATCAACACGGCGACGTTTTTCAGAATGGTAGCTTCCTGATCGTCTACGTCGTCGCCGACGATAACCACGTCCCCTTCGTCGATAAGGTTTTGGTTTTTAATAGCCTTTATAGCCATTTTCCCCGAAAGAGGACGAGGCTTTTCCGGCAAATGAATCCAATGGCCCTTTAAAACGTCTTTAATGTTTTCCAGGCTCGTGTTCGACCGCCCCATAATCGTGTCGTCCCAAATTTCCATGTAGGACGCGGCAATATTGGAAAGGCTCACGATGCCGATTAAATTTTCCTCGCCGTTTACTACGGGAAGGGAGGTAATATTATTTTTCTGCATAATCTCCATGGCGCCGGCCATGGAAAGATCAGGGTTCACGCAGTACGCGCCGTCTATTTCCAGATCTCGAATTTGCGGCTTAATGGATGTCTTGAGTCGCGGCTTTTCCGCATCGAAAAAATCCAGTACAAATTCCGTCTCCCGGCTTAATTCTCCAAGGCGAATAGGTTCTGCATGAAAGCCCATTTTATTTTTTAAATCGGCAAGGGCGATGGCCGAGCAAATACTGTCTGTATCCGGATTTTTGTGTCCGGTAATGTAAATTTTGTTTTTCATAACCCCTCCAAATCTTAGCTATTATAACATAATTATTTTTAATCGAAGAAGCGACGGAAAGGGATTTTGAAAGAGTCTGTCTTTTCGGCAGAAACTTTCCCAATAAAAAAACTCGGCCCGCTTTTGCAGACCGAGTCTTTATTCGTTTATGCTTGTGCCATTTCTTTATCTTCTTCGATTTTTTGGAAAGATTCGATAATGGAATCAGCTAATGCATCTAATTCTTTGTCGCCGGAATCGGTGAGGGAAGAGGAAATGGTCACTTCGCCGCCGATGACGTCCATAAGTTTCATCTTTTCGTCGAGGAATTCTTCCATTCTGGAACCCGCTTGAGGTGCCCATGTGCCGTTTTCGATAATGCCTACGGTGCGGTTTTGGAGATTGAGCATGCGAATTTCGTTTAAGAAATTATGCATAACGGGATAAATTTCCAAGTTGTAAGTTACCGACGCCAAGACGATGTGGCTTAAGCGGAAGGCTTCCGATACAAGGTAGCTGACGTGGGTGTTGGATACGTCGTACATATGAACATTGGTCATGCCCCGTTCGCAAAGTTTCGTTGCCAAACATTGTGCGGCATATTCCGTGTTGCCGTACATGGAAGCGTAAACGAGGAGCACGCCGTCTTCTTCCGGTTCGTAGCGAGACCATTTGTCGTATTTTTCGATAAAGTAGCCCAGATCTTTTCTCCAGACCGGTCCGTGTAAGGGGCAGATCATTTTAATGTCGATGGTGCCCGCTTTTTTAAGAAGGTCTTGAACGTGGGGGCCGTATTTGCCGACGATGTTGGTCAGGTAACGGCGAGCGTCGTCGAGCCAATCGCGATCGAAGTTGACTTCGTCGGCGAAGAGTTTGCCGTCCAACGCACCGAATGTACCGAAGGCATCGGCGGAGAATAAAACGCCGTTGGTGGTGTCGAAACTTACCATGGCTTCGGGCCAGTGAACCATAGGAGCGGCTACCCATGTGATTTCGTGTGTGCCGAAACTCATGGCGTCGCCTTCAGCTACTTCGATTTCCTTGCCGTCGACGTGGAATCCGAATTGGCGCATCATCATGAAGGCTCTTTCGTTGGAAATCACTTTCGCATTGGGATAGCGCATTAAAATTTCATCGAGACTTGCCGCATGGTCGGGTTCCAAGTGGTTGATGACGATGTAATCCAAATCGCGACCGTCTAAAACGTGTTGAACATTGTTTATAAATTCTCTGCATACAGCCCAATCCACTGTGTCGAAGAGGACGGTTTTTTCGTCCATCAACAAATAAGAGTTGTAGCTGACCCCTCTGGGAATGGGGTGAATATTTTCAAATAGGTGAAGGCGGTGTTCGTTGGCGCCTACCCAGTATAAATCGTCGGTTACTTTTCTTACGGTATACATGCTTTACCTCCTGGATCCTCTCTATTTAAAAGTACGATCTTCCGGGAAACTTACCTTGATGAAGTTATCTTTTTCTTCACCGCATTTCGGGCAAATATATTCTTCCGGTAATTTATCGAAAGGTGTTCCCTCTTCGATTTCGCTTTCTTCGTCTCCCTTTTCAGGATTGTATTCGAATCCGCAACCTTGGCAGACGTAAATATCGTCTTTCGGAGCGGTCTTTCTCGGTTTTTGACGTTTCATCTTGACCATTTCAGGTGCTTCGCCTTTTCCTTCGGTGCCTAAGGCTTCGATAATAAGGGGCGCTACTTCTTCGATATCGCCGACGATACCGTAGTCGCAGTTTTTAAAGATCATGGCGTTGGACGCATTGTTAATAGCGACGATAGTAGCCGCATCTTTAATGCCCTTTAAGTGTTGGCCTGCCCCGGAAATACCGGCTGCGACGTAAAGGTTGCCGCGGAATTTTTGACCGGACATACCGACATAGCGGTTAATGGGGAGAATCTTATCGGTTTCGGCGACCGGTCTTGAAGAACCGATGGCGGCGCCGAAAGCACGTGCCAAGTCTTCTGCAAGTTCCAAGTTTCCGCCAAAGCCTTTACCCATGGAAACGACGCGTTCCGCATCGAGAATAGGTGTTTGAAGGTCGATGCCGACGCTGAAATCGTAACCGTCTTTTTGAAGAGCGGCAATAAGGTTTTTAACGTTTTCTTCTTGATTGTCGCTGTCGAAAATTTCTCTCTTACGAACGCCGGTAATGGGGCCCTTGGCCGATTTCTTTTTACCGCCGCCGGAAGATCTTGCCGCTTTACCGATGATGTTGGCGGCGATGACGACTCTTTGAATTTCGTTGGTACCTTCGTAAATTGTGGTGATCTTAGCGTCTCTGTAAGCGCGTTCGACTTCCATACCTTTCATGTAGCCGCTGCCGCCGTAAATTTGAAGGGCGTCGTTGACGACTTCGAGGGCAATATCCGAAGCGAACATTTTAGCTTCTGCAGCTTCCAAGCTGTAGCGTTCGCCGTTTTGTTTCATTTCAGCTGCGCGATAGATTAAAAGACGTGCTGCGTCGATTTTGGTGTACATATCGGCGAGCTTAAAGGAAATACCTTGGTTGGCTGCAAGAGGTTGGCCGAATTGAACACGTTCTTTCGCATAAGCCAGGGCGTGTTCATAAGCGCCTTGTGCAATACCCAAAGCTTGTGCGGCGATACCGATGCGGCCGCCGTCCAATGTGGACATGGCGATGTTAAAGCCCTTGCCTTCTTTGCCGAGCAAGTTTTCTTTGGGAACTTTAACATTGTTGAAGTGAAGTTCCGCCGTCGTGGAGGAACGGATACCCAATTTGTCGTAGTGATCGGAGAAGGTGAAACCTTCGAAATCTTTTTCTACGATAAAAGCACTGATGCCGTGAGTTCCGATGTCCGGCGTGGTAACGGCGAATACGACATAGGTATCGGCTGCCGGTGCATTGGTGATGAAAATCTTTTGACCGTTTAAAATGTAGTGATCGCCTTCCAAAACGGCCGTGGTTTCGGTTTCGCCGGCGTCGGAACCTGCGTTGGTTTCCGTCAAACCGAAGGCGCCGAGTTTTTCACCTTTTGCAAGGGGAACTAAATACTTTTGTTTTTGTTCTTCCGTGCCGTATTTTAAAATACCGCCGAGGAAGAGAGAAAGGGAAACGGAATATAGAACACAAAGAGATGCGTCCACTTTGCCTAATTCTTCAATAGTTAAAATATAGGACATATAGTCTTTTCCGAGACCGCCGTATTTTTTGTCGAATTGGAAACCGACAAAACCCGCTTTTACCATTTCCTGGTATTGTTCCATGGGGTAAATCGAGTTTTGATCCCGTTCGATGACGCCGGGAAGAACCCGTTCTTCGACGAATTTCCGCGCTCTTTCTTGCACTTCCAGATGTTCTTTAGATAAATTAAAATCCATTCTTTCCTCCTTAATATATGTTTTAAAAAAGATTTTTGTCGCTGAACTGCAACATGATAATCGTTTTCACTAATTATATACCTTCGAAAATATACAGTCAATTTAAATCGCACTCTTTTACTTTGATATTTTTGCTACTTTTAAATTTTAAGAAATTCCTATACAATTAGAATGTCGATTTCAGAATTCGAGCAGTTAAAACGAGGAGATATTACATGATACCCACGGAAAAAATTATAAAAGGCTACGAACTCCAACGGGAAGATGCCCTCTCACTTTACCATGAACCCTTACATACTTTAATGGAAAGCGCCGTCGCTATTCGACGCGCCCTGTTGGGAAACACATTCGATCTCTGCACCATTATGCGCGGTAGAAACGGCCACTGCTCGGAAGATTGTGCTTTTTGCGTGCAATCCTCTGTAAGCGAGGGCCGGGTGGATCTTTTAAACACCATCGACGACGAAAAAGTAATCGAAAACGCCAAATGCGCAGACGCTGCCGGCATTCGTCACTTTGCCCTCGTCTTTGCAGGGAGAAAGCTTTCGAAACGAGATGTGGAAAATGTAGCGCACCTTTATCGCCGGCTGAAACGGGAAACCAATCTCCGACTCTGCTTATCCGGCGGCTTATTGCATCGCGACGAATTGGCGCTGTTACAAGAAGCGGGGCTCGAACGACTACACAATAATCTGGAAACCTCTCGCCGCTACTTCCCTTCCATCTGCACGACCCATACCTACGACGAAAAAATTCAAACCATACAAGACGCCCAATCCTTAGGTATCGAAGTCTGCAGCGGCGGCATTTTTAATGTCGGCGAAACACGGGAAGATCGCGTGGATTTGGCACTCACCCTTCGGGGCCTCGGCATTCGATCGGTGCCCCTTAACATCCTAAGCCCTATGGAAGGAACGCCCCTTGCGGAACGACAGCCCATAGCCGAAGACGAATTCCTCCGCACAGTCGCCATCTTTCGTCACATTCTGCCGAACGCTTATTTGCGTCTTGCCGGAGGACGGCAACTCCTTTCGGGCGAAGGAGAAGCGACGCTACACGCCGGCATGAACGCCGCCATTACGGGCAATTTTTTAAATACAAAGGGCGCCGCCGAATCCTGCGATTTACAAATGATTCGCCGCCACCACTTTACGATTACGGTATAAAAAAAGACGGACTACCCGTCTTTTTTCATTATCTTTTTACAGCAACGCCTTTATGGCGTCTTCAAAACTTTCCGGCGATTTTTGCGGCGCAAACCGATCGACGACGTTGCCCTTTCGGTCGATGAGAAATTTCGTAAAATTCCATTTAATGTCCTTGCCGAAGAGGCCGCCCTGTTCCTTTTTCAGGAAAGTGTAAAGAGGATCTTCCTTTTCGCCGTTGACGTCGATCTTCGCCATCATGGGGAACGTCACTTGGAACGTAATGTCGCAGAAATTTTGAATTTCTTCATTACTCCCCGGCTCCTGACTGCCGAATTGATTGCAGGGAAAACCTAAGACGACGAAACCCTCGTCCTTGTACTTTTCGTAGAGCGCTTCCAGCCCCTTGTATTGTTTCGTAAAACCGCATTTGCTCGCCGTGTTCACCACGAGGACAACTTTTCCTTCATATTGGGAAAGGGACACATCCTTCCCCTCGATATCTTTCACTGTATAATCGTAAAACATAAAAACCTCTTTTCTATAAACAATAGATACCGAAAAGAATAGAATTTAAAACTTTCATAATCGAAAATGGCGACGTAAAAAATCGGCAAACAGTTTTTCACCGTCTGCCGATTTCACAGGAGGATTCAATTTTATGATTTTGTGATTTTATTTTTATTGCCGCATTAAATACTGATAACTTCCAAGAGCCGCCGTAGCGCCGCTACCTTGGGCGATTACGATTTGCTTAAAGACGCTGTTCGTGCAGTCTCCCGCCGCAAAAACGCCTTCCATGCTGGTGGCGCCCACTTCGTCGACAAGGATTTCGCCCCGATTGTTTTTCTCAATACCTTCCACCCATTCCGTCACGGGTACGAGGCCGACTTGAATAAAGCAGCCGTCGGTAGCTTCTTCGTGTTCTTCTCCGCTGATACGGTCGACATAACGAATTTTTTCAAGTTTGTCGCCGCCTTCCAAAGCTTTCGTTTCCGCATTAGTGACGACGCGAACATTGCTTAAAGTCTTTAACTTATCTTGAAGAACGCTGTCGGCTTTAAGATCCGGCAAAAATTCGAGAACCAACACTTCTTTGGCGAGACCTGCCAAGTCGATGGCCGCCTCGATACCGGAATTGCCGCCGCCGATGACAGTAACCTTTTTCCCTTTAAATAAGGGGCCGTCGCAATGGGTGCAATAGGCTACGCCCTTGTTGCGAAATTCGATTTCGCCGGGAATACCGATCAGACGCCATTTTGCGCCGGTGGCAATGACCACCGTCTTCGCCGAAAGCTCGACGCTGTCGGTGGTGATCTTCAAGACATCGTCCTTGTGGATGTTTTCCACTTCCACTTCGTCCATTAGATCTACCTTGTACTTTAAGACATGCTCTTTCACCGACGCCATAAACTTTGGTCCTTCCGTATAGGGGAAGCCCGTAATGTTTTCGATGGCGAGGGTCTCTTCCACTTGACCGCCAAAATTTTTGGCGATCAAACCCGTTTTAATCCCTTTGCGCGCGCCGTAAATCGCCGCCGTGGCGCCGGCAGGGCCTCCTCCGATAACGAGGAGGTCGTAAAGGGGCTTATCCTTCAACGAAGGACGCTCTTTTTTGCCCGTCACTTTATCGAGTATGGCATTTAAATTAATCTTGCCGTTATAGAAACTTTCTCCGTTTAAGAAGCTTGCGGGCACGACCATAACGCCTTTTTTGTCCACATATTCTTGGAACATGGAGCCGTCTACCATGCGGTGGCTAATCTTTGGATTTACCGCCGACATAATGTTCAGCGCCTGCACCACTTCCGGGCAATTGTGGCAACTTAAACTTACGACCGTTTCAAAGGCCAATTCACGATCGATGGACTTTATTCTCTCCAGCTGATGCTCTTCAATCTTTGGAGGGCGTCCGCTTACTTGCAAAAGGGCTAAGACGAAAGATTCAAACTCGTGGCCCAAAGGCACACCGGCAAAGACGATGCCTCCGCGATCGCCGGAAGAAAGAGCAAAACTCGGCGTCAGCTCAAGCTCCTTTTCTTCCATATGCAGGCGATCCGAAAGACCGACGATCTCTTCCACAAAACCCTTCAGCTGTTTGGAATTTTCAGAATCATCCAAGCTAACAGAAAATACAACTTCCCCTTCGAGAAGTTGTAAATACTGTTTCACCTGATTTTTTAGGGTTTCGTCTAACATTAGATCTTACCGACGAGATCCAAGCCCGGAGTCAACGTTTCGCCGGATTGTTTCCATTTTGCAGGGCATACTTCGCCCGGATTTTCGCGAACATATTGTGCAGCACGAATCTTGTCGTAAACTTGGCTTGCGTCGCGACCGATGCCGTCGGCATTAACTTCTACCGCTTGGATCACGCCATCGGGATCGATAATAAACGTAGCACGTTGTGCAAGACCTGCCGCTTCATCTAAAACATAGAAATCGCTGGCGATGGTTTTGTGGGGATCGGCAAGCATAGTAAATTCCAATTTACTAATGGCTTCCGAATGGTCGTGCCAGCCTTTGTGAACAAAGTGTGTGTCACAGGACATGGAGTAAACTTCCACGCCGAGAGATTGCAATTTAGCATATTGCTCTTGCATATCTTCCAGTTCCGTCGGGCAGACGAAGGTAAAGTCTGCGGGATAGAACATGAGAACATTCCACTTGCCTTCAAAATCCTTGTTGGATACCGTTACAAATTCTTCTTTCTTGGGGTTGTAGCCGTTCGTTGTGAACTCCGGCATCTTCTTTCCTACTTGTGACATAATGTCCTCCTTTTTATTTGAAATATTTGATATCTGTTATCACTCATTATATACCCCGGAACTAAATTTTTATCCCCTTTTTTTAAAAAAATAAAAAAAATCCCAAACGTTATCTCTTCACGCTTGGGATTTCATTTGTTTTAGTTGTAAATTACCGGTATCTAAGCGGAGTGAAAGTACATCATGAAACACATCCATTGTTTGTTTTGGTGGCGAATCAACTATATGGTTTATTCGTTACAGGTAATAATATGCTAACTTTCGCGCCGATTTCATCTGTCCTATTTTCTAAGATAAGACTTCCTCCGTGATTCTTAATAATTTGCTCGGCGACAAATAATCCGATGCCGTAGTTTTGTCTTGAATGTCTACTTTTGTCTCCTTGATAGAATTGATCTTTTGCATATACTAAATCCTCATTAGTTAATCCGTGTCCTTGATCCAATATGGATATTTCCAGATTGTCTTCTTTGGAGCATATGCTTAATTTTATGGTCGAGTTTATAGGACTGTGTTCCCCTGCATTACTGAGAATATTCAGAAAAGCTCGCTCAAATTCTTTCGTATCCACAATCAAAAAATTATTTTCATAGTTACTATCTACTAAAAGATGAAGCTGGTAAGATGATGTGAATTCTTTCGTTAATTTTTCAATATTCTCTACAAATTGCTCTACTTCTACTTGGAGAAAATTTAATTCATTTACTTGGTTCGATTTATTCAAAAGCATTAAGGTCTCGATATATTGGCTCATGCGGTTTATATTTTTCCTAATATAGTTAAGATACATTTTCTGCTCTTCTGTTAGATCTGTTTCTTCTAATAATTCTGAGTTTCCCTTTATGATTGAAACCGGTGTTTTTATATCGTGACTTAATGCTGAAATCTGATTCCTCTTTTTTTCTGCCTCTCTCCAATTTGTTCTTAATGATTGACTTAATCCTACTTTCATTTTTTCTAAACTTTCTGATATGGCATTAAATTCTTGAATATTTGATTTTTTAACTTGAAAATCTAAATTTTGTCTCCCGATTTCTTCTGAAGCCTGTAGCAAAGGATTTAATTCTTTCGAAATTCGCCTTGCCCAAAATAAAGTAATGGCAATGATACTCGTAAAACAAAATATTATGAGTAAAGACACGAACAAAATAGTGATTGTCGGAAGCGTTTGTTGCATCCAAGAATTTGAGTAGTAAGGTTTTAGATTATAAGCAACTATGACATAGCCATCTGACCTTTGTATTTCTATAAAGGATAAGTTCGCATTAGAGTAACCGGAGCCTTTGTGATAGTTAATTGCCTTATTTTGAATATTCTTATTCATATTTGTTTCTATCACTTTTTCATCTTTTGATAAAAACATATAAGATGTATTGTCCGGAAGCAATGACTTTTGGAATTTTTTTGATGTGGCAATGTCCATCCTTCTTTCAAGAATTGAAGTTTCAGTATAATTTGCCGGCACGATCCACTTAAATTGGATGGAAGCATGCATAAAACCCAGGATTAATCCAACGGAAATGACGAGCCCCAATGTAATACTCAATAAATATTTGAAAAGTACCTTATTAAGAGATTGGCTTTTTGATTTTAATTCCATTTATATCCGATCCCCCATACTGTTTCAATTGGATTTTTTCCATACTTTTGGAACTTCGCCCTAATGTTTTTTATATGTTCCGATATGGCAGATGCATCGCCTATCCCATCAAATCCAAAGACAAGCTCGTATAATTGCTCCCTTGAAAATACTTGTCCTTTTCTTTTTGCCAGTAATTCTGAAATTTGATACTCCGATTTTGTCAAATGAATTTTTTTGTCCGATACAAACACTTCATTGGAAGATAAATCAAATCGAATGTCACCAAGGTTTAAACTCGTGTGCCGTTCTCGCTTTTCTCGTCTTAAATGCGCCTCGACACGAGCTACTAGTTCTGCTGCACCGAATGGTTTGGTAATGTAATCATCTCCACCAATTAATAGCCCTTCGACGATATCGTCTTCCATCGTTTTTGCGGTTAAAAAGAGAATAGGACAGTCTACTTTACCTCGAATCTCTTTACAAAAACGAATTCCATCCATACCCGGCATCATGACATCGAGTAGAATCAAATCATATTGACTAAGTTTGCTATTATCGATGTCTAAAGGGTTTTGGAATATATGAACTTGATGGTGGTTCTTTTTCAAAATGTTTTCTATTAGTTCGAGCATGTCCAGCTCATCATCAACTGCAAGAATTAAAGACATTCCGTCACCTCCTCATTTTTAATAATATTACCCCCTTATTAATCACCGGCAGTCTTTCCATCCCACTTATTAAACCAAATGATCGAAGAAATAAGTAGGATGACGATCATAAGAGCCGCTACAAAACTCCACAGTCTTATCTCTCTGTAAAAATAGGAACTATCCAAAACGTTTCGCATCATAATAAACGTAGCCGGAAGCCTGGTTGGCCATGTACAAGGAATAAAGTACCAAATATTATCGCCAAGAATTGTCATCAAAAGTAAAGAAATCATTGTTTCTATAAAACCCAATCCAATCGATGCGCCGCTACTTAATGCGAACCCAATCCACGTATGAATTATATACAACGCTATGCTGCTAATAAAAATTAAAAATAACTCAATGATCCAATCAAGGGCGTGTTGATATCCGGATAAAGCAGCAAAAATGATAACGGCCCACGTTAACGAAACAATAAATCCCAACTCCATTACAATCAGTTTTCCAAGGTAAGCCTTCGTTCGAGATTTTGTCGTTGATAAAAGCACCTGAAAGTTTCCCGCACTTGCTTCCATATCTACAACTTTGGATGTAATAAAACTACAGACTATTGGAAGCATTGCTCCTAACATCACGAAATAGGTCTGTACTATCTCCGTTTCTTCAAAATTTTTTAAACCGGTCGTATTTGACGCTACGTAAAAAAACGCTGAATATGCAATGGGTAAAAGGATGTGAATCCAAGGAAGCCAGGTGTGCTTCATTTTATAAAGTTCGGATTTGATAATATTCAACATCATTTTACCTCTTGCTTCGAAAACCATTTTGCACTTATCAATGTCAGTAAAATAAATAGACATATAGATAAAATACAAGGAAGAAAGATGGATGTGTTTGATAGCATCGGATTTGATGATTTTATTAAAACACCACCCGGTAAAATATGCAAAACAGGTACCATTGATCGAATTCCCCAAGAATAAGGGCAATAAATCCACGCGCCACTATCGGATAACATAATTCCCAGCCCTAAACCCAACACGGCATTGATTGCAATACTTACGACAAAGCCGAACTTTTTTGCCAAGAAAAAGCAAAATGGGATTTGCCAAATGTTCGTTATAATCAGTAATACACTTGCACATAACAATGTCAGAAATGCATAGTTCGGTGTTAGTTGTTCACCCACAAAAGATTGAAAAATAAATACTCCCAACATATGAACCATTGCAGCCATACTCATATAAAGTAAAGCTGTGATTATTTTTGAAACCCACACCTTTTGAAGATCAATATTGAGCGGAAAAACAGCTCTGTAATTTAATTTTCTACTTTCTTTTCTATCCATCATGGCCGGTATTAAGGCGAATGTTGCCGGCATGATAATGACATACCACCAGTTATAGGAATTCGTGGTGAAATAACTTGGCATGAGAAAGAGTGATAATAAGATTAAGGATAGTGGCATAATGAGCAATAACTTTTTCAAGAAACTGTGCTTATGTTTTAAATTTTCTGCAAGAATATAATTCGTCATATGCTATGCCCTCGTTCCGCTTTTTACAACATCCATAAAAAGTTTCTCTAAGTTCTCATGGCGATCCATAATATTTTGGTATTTCAATTGCCCATTATGAATAATCCCTATATGATCCGCAGTTTGTTCTACTTCCGCCAGAATATGACTGGATATAATCACAGTTATTCCTTTTTCGGGGAAACTTCTTATTAAACCACGTAATTCTTGAATTCCCAATGGGTCAAGACCATTCGTCGGCTCATCTAAAATCAAAAGCTTCGGATTATTTAATAATGCAATGGCGATCCCCAGTCTTTGTTTCATGCCTAAAGAGAACTGGCCGCTTTTCTTCTTTCCGGTATCGTTCAAACCTACAATTTCCAAAACTTCATCAATCCTGGAATCAGGCAATCCTAACAATAACGTTCTTACTTTTAAATTCTCCCTGGCGCTTAAATTTTCATATAAAGGCGGTGTTTCAATGAGGGCTCCTATATCTGCTAAATCATTCCGACTCCATGGATGCCCTTCAAATAAAATATCTCCCGATGATTTATGCAACATGCCGGCGATCATTTTTAATGTAGTAGACTTGCCGGCTCCATTTGGTCCAAGTAGTCCATAAACTGAATTTTCCTTAATTCTTAGGGATATACCATCTACAGCTTTTTGGCTGGCAAATACCTTCGATAACTTTTTTGTTTCTAAGATAAATTGATCCATAATAACCTCCTCTTTCTTAATTGAAGATTACGGCATAAATTTAAGGATTTCTTAAGGACTATTTGTCATTGATTCGCCAGGGAAAATAGATGCATTCTTGCCACAAAAAGACCCCCAAGCGTCGGATTCCTTCGTCCAATTTTTTGGGGGTCTCTTTGATTTCTTCAATAGATCACTTGCGATTATTTTATTTTTAAATTCACCACCGTCTCCACCGATGCGGTATGGGGAAACATGTCGATGGGTTGTATTTTTTCTATATCGTATGCTGCCACCAGCCGCCCCAGATCCCGCGCCAATGTAGAGGGGTTACAGCTGACGTATAGTATTTGCTTAGGCTTGGATTCTAAAAGGGTATCCACGACGACTGGATCGAGCCCCGCCCGGGGCGGATCGACGATGAGGCCGTCGATGGTTTCTTCCTCGGCGATTTTCGGGAGCATTTTTTCTGCGGGGCCTGCAATATAGCGCACATTGGTGACGCCGTTATTTTCGGCGGTTTGCCGCGCGTAATCCACGGAGATTTCCGAGATTTCGTTTCCGATCACTTGCCCCGCCATGCGGCTCGCCGCCAATGTAATGGTGCCGATACCGGAGTAAAGTTCCACCACGGTTTCCGCGCCGATTAAGTTCTTCGTCACTTCGCGGGTAATGGCTTCGGCGCCGTAGGGATTGATCTGAAAGAAATTGCCTGCGCCGACGCCGTAGCGAAACTGCCCAAGGGTTTCCTCAATGGTTTCTTTGCCATACAGATGCTCGAAGGTTTTGCCGTAATGAAAGCGTGGATTTTTGTTCTTCGAATAGTATAGGGAATCCACCTTTTCCTCCACGGCGAAGGCGACGGCATCGTGAAGTAGGCGATCGCTCATATCTTTTTTGCCGACGAGGATCACCATCACCTCGCCGCCACGGGTTGTGCGAATGCCTACGGTTTGAATATCGGCGAGCCACTTTTCCCCTTGAAGGGCTGTGAGGATCTCGTTGCCCCTTTCCCATTGCATGAGGCAGCGGCGAATGGGGATAAGCTCTCCCTCTTTTCCATAGAGACAAAGTTTGCCGCCTTTTACGTGAAATTGCATATGGTTGCGATAGCCGAAAACATCGCCGCCGGTGATTACCTCTTCCACCTTTGTGTCTATGCCGCCGATGCGAGCCACGGCGCTCGCAACTCGCTCCCGTTTCCATGCAAGCTCCGATTGTCGCTCGAGGGAAAGAAAGGCGCAGCCGTTGCAGCGGTCGTAAGGGCAAGGGTTCTTCACCCGGCGAGATGACTTTTTGTCGTAGCCGATAATTTTTCCCTCGTAGAAATTCTTTTTCTTTTTAAGGATTTCTACCTCCACTTTGTCGCCGATTTCACCGCCGTCTAAAAACACCACGGCACCGTCAACTTTTCCGAGCCCTCTTCCCTTGACGTCGTAATCCATGACGTCAAGATGAATACGATCGAAGACTTCCATTACTTCCGTCTCGTTTCGGTCTTTCCGGGAATGGCTTTGCCCTCTTTGTAAAGTTTGCCCACGGCACGCTTAAAGGCTTTTTTCGTAAGACCCGTGAGCTTCATAATCTCTTCCGGATCGGATTTATCTCCTACGGGAAGTACGCCGCCGTATTCTCCCATAAGATCGTACAATACATCGGAATCTTGGAGCATTTGCACGTGGGCATAGGCGCGGAGGGAGAGGGTGAGCTTGCCGTCGTCTAAAACATTAAAGACGCGCCCTTCCACTTCGTCTCCGGCGCGGTAAATTCCCTTCATTTCCTGTTTCGGGATCATGCCGTCATATTTGTCGTCGATGGCGACGAGGGCGCCCCCTCTTCCAACGTGGTATACCGTGCCCGTGACGCGATCATCTTTTTTGTAAGGGCTGTCGGTGGAAAGTACGTCTTTAATTTCCATGGTCACCGCCAGACGCTCGGATTTATCCACATACATGGTAAAGAGATAGCTTTCTCCTTCTTTAATGCGCTCTGTGGCTTCCGAGAAGGGAAGTAAAATATCTTTGGGCGCATTAATGTCGACGAAGTAGCCGATTTTCGATTTGTCCACGACTTTTAATTTCGCCACTTCCCCTACTTGTATAAAAGGCTCTTCCAACATGCCGACGATTTGGCCGTTGTTTTCTCTGTAGAGAAATACCGGGCGCATCTCGCCGCCGGGAGCTCGTTTTTTTCCGTGAATGGGTACTTCCTCCACGCCGTCGGTGGCCCAAAGGTATTCCCCTTTTTCCACTAATTTTAATTCCTGTACTTTACCTAGTTTCATTGTCGTCCTTTCTCTAAAAGCGCGCGCGCCATTATATCGTACATATCGTGTCCCCGCCCCTCGAGGCCGGAACCTAATTCGTAAAAAGCGTGGCTTCCGCGATCGCTTCTTAAAAGCGCCGTCAAGGCGTAGTAACTAAATGCCGAATGTCTTCCTAAGTTTTCTACGATCACCCTCGCCTGGGTTTTATGGGAGAGATCGGTAAATTGCGTCAGATAGATGCCGAATTTTACAGCCTCGATAACCTGAGAATCCCGCATGAGCAAAATACTCAATCCTAAAAAGGGTCTGTCCATTTGATCGAAGGCGTAAAGCCAATTTTCAAAATGAGGAATGGCTTCCAGGGCCTTGTGTTTTTCAAAAAAGCTTTCGATGTGTTCGATGCTGAAGGCTTCCCGTCCGAAATATTCCATTATCCCCACGTCCAAGGGATCGGTGTTTACAGGCTCTACTTTTTCTTCCCTGCGCAACACGGACAGTTCAAAACTTCCGTCTTCGCCGATGTCTGTTGTGGGATCG